>ERZ1026888.335-NODE-335-length-27450-cov-10.136156_pt1 | contig 27450 bp, 24 predicted proteins | sample MGYA00380174_ERZ1026888 | MGnify/ENA primary metagenome ERZ1026888 (study PRJEB33269, sample SAMEA4719810) | human gut metagenome | biome: human-associated habitat; feature: organic feature; material: feces | place: Cameroon | collected 2013-10 ...
TCAACACGAAGTTCGGGGAAACCCTTTGACAGCTTTTCTGCTATCTCCACCATTTTATCGAAGTTCTTAGGCTTAGGAATGATGTCTCCTCTTAGATAATCAGAATTGAATACAGAGAATTCTGGGTGTGCGTTCCAGTCCATGTCGTATGTCATCACATGGGCACTGTTGCCACCCGCACTACGGTCATTGCATATCCAAGTATAGTAGCACTTACCATTAAAGCACCACATTTTATAGTCAGTCAACGATGTAGCACCCTTTTCTAATGGCAAAACTTCTTCTGCTATAACACAAGGCTTCATATTCTTGTAATGAGGTTCTGCATGAAGCGCACCGATATTCTTGCGACTCAACCATTCCCCAATCAGTTCTATATACTCAGCTTTCTTCTTTGGGGTGAGGTCAGCCTTGCGTATAATCTTGTTTGTACCCTTACCGTCACCATTGTTAGCTTTAATGATAAAAGTATCAGGTAGCACATCAAAGTTCACTTCCTCTTTCTTATACCAAGTGGCATAGAGCTTTACCAAAGTGTCACCAAGACCTATTTTCTCCACATAGTCACGCACCGTTCGCTTGTCAGCCAATTCTGTCCATCTTGTTGTATCAGAATAAAGCTTCGCCCACAGTATTTTCTCATTCAATGTCTGAGGGTTCTTAAGGTTAAGCGATTCCTTAAACACATAGCGATAACGTATCTTCAACAAAGTCTCTGGAAAATGATTACCCATAAACTCTGTAAACTTAATCAAAGGCCAGAACATAATTCTGCCCGATTTGCTTAATGTTGGATGAAATGCCATATTTTATTGTTTTTATTCTTATTTTAAAAATCTTCTTTTTATAAAATCTTTCATCAGACTGTTTCCCAATGTTGGATGTTTAATCATATTGTTGATGATATATCTATGATTGGCTTTTCTATAAGCAGCATAGTTTCTACTTATTTCCGCATGATACTGTTCTGAGTTGTCTTCTTTCTTAAGGGCTTCATTCAGGTAGTCAAATCGCCATTCTGCAGGTATCTTCGATTCATCTACCACAACAGGTGTACTGTCATTCTCGATATGTATATATTCTACACTTGGTTGTTCTGTGTCAAGGTCAAACTTTACTATAGCACCTATTTTTGTAGGTTCCCAAGCCATCTCAAAAACAAAGTTTCCGAGTGAGTAGAATATGTATTTACCATTATATTCCTCATATCCTTGAAGCACATGAGGATGCATACCTATTATAAGATCAAAACCGATGTCAATCAACCAATGGGCAAACTTCTTTTGTGCTGACGAAGGACGGTTTATGTACTCGTTTCCCCAATGAATGTATAGCACTTTGAATGCGTCCACTGGTAATGACTTCAGTTCTTTTTCTATTTCCTTATATTCAGGATTATACCAATATAAAGGAGCATCCGTAAAATCATCAATACGAAGACACATACCTGTAAATGACACCGTTCTTCCTTGATGGTTCATTACAACAGACTTCTGTTTATTTGCTCCGAAACATTTTGAACCATAACCGCAGATAGCATCAAATGTCTGTTGGTACGCTTCTTTGCCATGCTGCATTGCATGATTGTTGGCAAGACCATACACATCAAAGTGATTAAGATTTTGCAAAACTCTTGGCTGTACCCTAAACACCTCTCCCGCAAAGCCTGCATTATCTGTCACATTTGATGCCACTCCTTCGAAATTGCCAACCCAAAGATCATTAGCTTTTCTTTCAAGCTTACGGAAAGGGTCAAAACCATTGGCTATTCTGGTACCAATACCAAAACCTGCATTGAAATACCAATCGGTTAGATTTATATCTCCTGTGAATACTAGCATATACCTATTTTTTCTAACAGTTTATCAGATACGACATTTTTAATATCAAAGTTCATGGCTGAATTCTGACATGTTTTACTCATTAGTTCAACAGACTTTGGATTATTTATCATCGAATCCATTGCTTCAGCAAGAGCTTCTACTGTATTTTCTTTCAATATAACTCCTGTCTTACCATCTTCAATAATGTCTGCATTAAGACTCCAGTCTGTTGCTATTACGGGCAACCCTGAAACAAATGCATCTATGATTATACCAGGAAAGCCCTCTCCATGCCAATATGTGGGAAACAGCATGGCATCATATTTTGCCAGTATGTCATAATTTCTTTGATTACGTAGATCCAAGAAGCCCTTATATGAAATATTGTTTATATTAGATATTTTATCCTTAAATTGAGATTCATATTCTGCCTCAAATGGACCATAAAAGTCTACTATAAAATTATCAGAGCATTTCTTGTTGAGGATTTTTACGGCTTCTATAATTGTGTTGCATCCCTTCTCTGGAATTATACGGGAAAGAAACACAAAGCGCATCTTGTTGTCTGTTTTGGCTTTATTTTCTGGCAAATAATCAATACATTTAAAATTCGGAACATAAATAGTGTTCTTAAATCCGACCTCTGAAAAGGTTTCCTGCATTTTTTTACCTTCTGCCAAGAAGACATCTACTATCTTAAAAGGTTTTGCTTTTACTTTCCCTTCTTTTATCCATTCTGCAATACTACCTCCGATAATCCAATAAATAACAGAACGTTTCCTTGGAAATAGCGACATTATCTGCAAAACTCTGTAACTACTCATATTATTTGTAGCTATTATGTATTTTGCATTTGGATTTAACAATATGAGAAATATCAATTTTACAAGAACTAAAGGATTTTTCCTCCAATTTTCAGTATCAACCGAAACCACATTGATGTTTTTTTTATGAAAATAATTCATCAAATGATAGTTTTTAGCTGATGCGCCATTCTGTGGAGCTCTGCCTCCACCAGCAGGTCCAATAAAGATTACTTTATTTTTATTCATTATTTACTGTGTTATTTACATACCCTTCTGTTGCCCAATCCATATGCTTGATAATGCAAGGATTGCCGAATACTACAGAATGTGATGGTATGTCTACATTTACAAAACTATTCGGTGCAATCAGCACATCATCACCAATTGTAACCTTTCCTACAATAGCTGAATTAATGCCTATCCACACTCTGTCGCCAATAGTGGGATATCCTTTGCGTTTGCCCCTATTCACTTGTCCAATAACAATACCTTTATGAATGTTACAATTGCGACCTATTTTAGCTCTACTATTAATGGTTATATTATATGCGTGACCTATATAAATACCCCCCCCGATTTGATTATTTGCTGTTATTTCCAAACCTCTTTGGCTAGCCCAAATTCGGAATAGAGCTTTATAAAACAGCCTTATTGGTATAAAGGATTCTGAGGCAGCCTTACGATAAAGAAAATGAAAGATTCTAATGTATATTTCCGGTTTTCCTCCATACCGAGCAATGTCTGCCCTATATAATTCTTTGAATTTACTCATTTATAAACTCTCTATCAGTTCAACGTATGATTTTAAGAAAGCTTCTTCTGTATTGCGCTTTAAGCAAAGTTGGCGATTGCGTTTACCCATTTCCTGTCTTTCTTCGTGTGTTGAGTTTGCCATTTTGTTGATGGCGTCAGCAATCGCTTCAGGTTTCTTTGGATCAAACAAAAATCCATTAACTCCCTCTTCTACTATATATGGATTCTCATATACATTACTACAGAGAATAGGCAACCCGCAAGACATGGCTTCTGCCACTACATTTGGATATCCTTCAAAAAGACTTGGAAGACAGAAGATATCAGCCTTGCGATATTCTTCTTCAATCTTTTGGTTTGGATCATGCAATGTTAAGTAATCTGCAATATCAAGCTGTTGATATTCCTTCTCTATTTCTTCATAATAAGCTACATTATGCCTCTTATCTCCATACCAATCGAAATGCACATTGAGTCCCATATCCTTTACCATACGGACAGCTTTCAGATAAGTTAACACATTCTTTTGCAGGGTATAGCGAGCGACTGTCACGATACGCAAAACATCATTCTGCACAGGCGTTTCTGATGGCGTAAAGCGATTAACATCAACAAAATTGATAATGGGATGCACCTTCTTACTCAAGAATGGAAAATTATTACGGATGAAATTCCCTTGGCTGTTGCTATTAGGAACTATTGCATCTGCCATACGATAAAGATTAAACTGTACCTTATCACTACGAGTAATGCAAGTATTATTGTTTCGTTCCGACACCACTAACTTAGCCCTAAAAAACATCTTTGCAAGGCTCATCGTCTTGTTGACAGATGCCAAGAATGAAATAACAACATCTGGCTTATACTGACGCACATACTTTGCAACCTTAAACACTCGAGTCTTCTTATCCCATAGTTCCGGTACAAACTGATAATCCACACTATGTTGACGAAGATAAGGCTCATAAAACTGATTCTCTACGTATGTGATTAATCTGCAAGGAAATCCTGCTTTAGTCAGCATCGAAGCAAGACCGCATATTTGCCGCTCCGCACCACCTGAGCCAAGATTCTCTGTTATTAATAAAATTCGCTTCATTTCTTAATAAACATGTCATCTGGAAGACTTAATAGTATTCGTTTTTTTTCTTCCGCTGACATCCCATATGTTTTGGTATTGTATTTTAAATTTCTCTTCTTGTATTCTTCTATGCTACATATTACTCTAGCAGGGTTTCCACCAACAACGGTATAAGGAGGTACAGACTTAGTCACAATTGAACCTGCAGCAACCAATGCACCTTCGCCTATTATAATACCTGGAAGTATATGACTACCAGACCCAATATAAGCTCTATCCTGTATGATTATTTTCCCAAAAGAATCATAATCTGGCACTTCTGCCCTTATAGAATTCCCCCCCCCATGAGTATGAAACCAAACACCCTCTGTTACTTGGACATTATTACCAATAGTAATAAGATATGGTTCAGAAGACCATCTTCGAGTTGCTATCAAACAACCATTCCCAATATTTACCCCAAGATGGCGAGCTTGCTTTAAAGGACTTTGAAGCCTCCAATATAAATTTGATAAAAACTTCATGAACTATTTTTTCTTTAAATCATTAAACATTTGATACCACATATCTAGGACATTTTCGGTTGAGAATCTGTCAACTGACATAGGAGCATTTTTATGAAACATATTTCTTAGTTTTTCATCTGTAATAATTTTATCAAGTTTTATTGCAAGTTCATTTACATCTTGATTTTTCACAAGTAAACCTGTAATGCCATCTTCTATCATTTCTGCTGGACCTGTTACACAGTCAAATGCGACACAAGCGCATCCAAGATTTAATGCTTCAAGAAGAACCATAGGCATACCTTCTATTCTTGATGATAGACAGAATACTTCACATGATTCCATATAGTCATGTATATCAGAGCGGAAACCTATAAATTCAACATTCCTAAAAGCTTTATCTCCAACTTCGTTGCGAATATTAGACAAAACGTTATCTGAATATGCACCTGCTATTTGGCATTTCCAATCTGGATGTTTGTCATATATTTTACTCCATGCCTTTATTAGGCTATCAAACCCCTTAATTCCCCATTGGTTAACTCTGCCAACGCCTATAACTATTTTTTTACGAATAGAATCCTTATTTTTCTGTTTAATATCACATGGATTAGGAACATAATAAACATGTTTATATTTATTTTTCCATCTATAATAATCACGCATAGTAAGCATAGTGATACTAGCTGCGCTTGGATACAATATAGTTGACAAAAACGATGTCCGCCATGGATATTTTCTATCAACATTTGTATGATCCCCTATTATCACTGGAATTTTTGTTCCCAAAAGAGCTGCTAATACATCATTATTCTGAGCTTTAAGAAAGCTTATAACAAAATCAGGTTTGAAAATCTTTGCTTGTTTTCTGATGGCAGGATATTTCCAAATTCTTTTGAAGATTTTTGTTGGAATAGATGAAGATTTCATAGGACATTCCATCTGCATATAAACTTGTTCTATTCTATTGTCAAGTTGATAAACAGGCTGTTCAATGCTTTCCGTATATACGACCCTTACCTGATGATTTTGTTCTATAAAACTATTCATGAGAGTTACCATCACTCTCTCTGCTCCTCCGCCACTAAGACCATGTATATAAAATAACAACTTCATCAATTATTGTTTTTATAAATCCTACAGTATTCTGCCATAGTTATTCCTTTGTACCCTAATTGTCTTACATACGCAAAAACTGTCTCTATCGTTTTATACAATTCTTCTATAGCATTTTCATCCTTAAAGTATGGGCTGCCATTAGGCATCAATTCTGAAGAATGAACCATAAATTCAAGATAATCGACGTTTGGTTCTATATCTATACATTTACATAGATGTAACATTTCGTCAGCCGTGGCAGAAGCTGGTCTTAACCAAACATTATCTCCTTGAAGAAGCACTCTCAACTTATGTTTAAAAGAACCTTTTCTTGAAATATGCGTCTTTCTTATAGTCATAGGAATCTCCAATATGTTATTGATAAAACTAGGATAATTCTGTACTTTTGAATAATCAGAACCCATTATGGTTTCACCTGCGGCTTGTGACCAGGACACTCCTGGAGTATGTGAGCAATCTGCTTCTATTCCAAAATCCTTTAATAAGGCAAAATATCTGTCATCCATTGCCCAACGACCTGCTCGATGGCTTTTAACCTCTATTCCAAACTTCTCCTTTAGAAGATTATATGTTTTTTCGAACTTTGCCCTCATTACATTATCAGGATATTCAATTAAATATGGATTGCCCGTATATTTAGCATTCAATTTATACAAAGGCGGATTATTCCATGCATGTACATGTATTCCAACTTCACACAATCCCGCCTCCATTTTTGGCTTTATATAATCAACATATCTTTGATCACAAGCCATTTCGTAATTTGTAAGCCATACTGGTTTGAAGCCATATTTCTCACAAAGATTTTGAAAGCGAGGAATGAATAGAGTATTCTCTGTATTTACCTCTTGACCTTTTTTGTAGTTCCAAAGGTTATCACCTTCGGTATCAACTGTTATGATAAAATATTTCATCGCTTTATGAATTTGTTTAAAAACTTATTAGCTATACTCCTTTCGGTGGCGTTTAATACAACATAATAGAATAGTAAGCTTGCAATTATAGTAACAAGGGTAAACTCCAAGCCAATACTTAATAAATTATTAGGTAATAAGCTATGTATAACATAAACTATGGGTAATGTTATACATGTTACTATCGCAATTGGTATTATCAAAACCATAAAATAATTACGAAGTGACAATGAAATGAGTGTTCGTATCACTAACAAGCAACCAACCTGAACAAAGATTGTCATTATAAAATAAACGATAAATACACTTTCAGCAGGGGCTCCCAATTTTAACACAATAAAAGAAAAAGGAATTATTAGAAGGTTTATTATACTAAAAACAACTTCATAATTACGCATATTTCCAGTTGCATATACTACGTTGGATAGTGGAGCATTAAGATTATTCATAAAATTAGTAATAATCACAAGAACAACAAAATTTGCCGCATGATCAGGCACCACATTCCCTAACCATAAATGTAATATATAGTCTATGTTAAATATAACAGGAACAGAAAGCACAAACAAGAAGATAAAACTTAATTTACTCATTGTGTACATAAGTTTTATTGTTCTTGAAGAATCTCCTGTAGCAAAAGACTGAACCATTTGTGGTTTTGCAGCCAAACTTAGGTTTGAAACAAAACTTTGTAATGCTCCTGACACTTGATAAGCTACTCCTCTAGCGGCGTTAACCACAGGTCCAAAGAATAAATTTAAAACCATATTTAAACCTTGTTCTCGTGTCATACAAGCAAAGGTTCCGCAAAGGTTCCATCCTGAAAATGATATCATATCCTTAAACATAGATTTATTATACCTTGGATGATATTGCAGCTCTTTAAATTCCTTTTTACTGTAAATGAAATACAATAAAAAATTCAGAATCGACAAAATCATATAGAAGGCTCCATACATTAATAATCTATCAACACTTATATATGGCAGAGCAAGAGCAAATCCAAGTTTAAATACAACTTCCAATATACTAATAATTGCATAAGCGTTCATTCTTTCGTATGCCATTATGGCTGCCGTAAACGGAGACTGCATAATAACTGTAGCTGCAGAAATCGTACTAAACTGATATAGCCAAAATGCAACATCGAACCTCCCTGCAGGGATTACCATCTTTTCATAAAGATACCATAAACCGACAGACTCTAGCAAGACGACTACACATAGTGCGATAACACCTTGAATAACCAAAGAGGTATTGTAAACTATAGTAATTCCTTCTTTTCCATTCTTACCCTGTTCGGCATTATAGAAACGTTGAATAGCATTGGCAAGAGATGTATTTAAAAAACTGAACATTGAAACAAAGCCAGCAACAACATTGCTGATGCCATAATCTTCAATGCCTAACACGTTCAAAAAAACTCTAGAGGTATATAGGGATACAAAAAGAACAAAGACCATTCTTAGTGATAAGAATAGTGTATTTTTTGCTATTGTCGTATTCTTATTGGCCATAGTTACTTTTTCTTTATATGAAGCATTACAAGAATGTTGTATAAGAATACTTTTATTTTAAGAATTATTACCGTCTTTACAGCCCTATTTTTCTCTTCCTTCAAAGCAGCATTACTGGCTAATTCATAATTGCGATTCTTATGGTACACCCTTTCAAAAATAGATCTTCCACTATGTTTTACAGATGGTGATTTCAATTGCTTTTCAACCTCAAAAGCTTCACAAGCAGGTCTTTCATACATCGATAAAGCACCTTGTAATTTCATCAATAAAGCAGCGCCCTTATCTGTATTTTCCAGAATACAACTTACATTGTGTTTATCATACTCAAAAGGCGCAAACCGCCCAAGCCCAGAGAAATCGCCAATTGTCAGGTCTGAAATTCTTTCTTTGCGGGCATAGTTGCACGAATAACAATTCTCGCGATAAATCAACGCTCTGTGATAACCAAGCTGATAATTATCGCGTGTTAAAACTTTCTTATTATAGAACTCTTTGCCCTTATTGTTTTTTAATGTAAATGTATATGTATATGTATAGTACTTTGGATCACGAAAGAAAAGTTGATGCGTATGTTCTTTTTTCTTAACTTCAATACTTTTAATATGCTGTTTTAAATATGTTGCAGGTGGCATTCCATGACAAATGATATCAACTGTTGTCAAATTGTCATATTCTTTCTTCAGGTAACCATAGAGGCCGGCAACTTGACAAGGTACACCAATAAATAGAACAGGAATGCCCGTTTGCAATTTTTGTTTTACAACCTTATAAATTCCAGCAGTATCACTAAATGTATACTTTGAATTCTGAACAGCTTTAATGTCAGATTCATTTTCTAATAAGATGAAATGACAGCCTTCATCTCTGTTATATACAACACCAGTAGCAACACCACCATTTTTTATCCAATAACGATAAAGCTCGCAAGCTATTCCACCTGAAGCGGATGTACGCCTAACTTCATTGTCATTGCTCCATGCTGCCCATACTTTATGAGGTAGTTTATAGGATAGTTCACGATTATTTGGACATGTTTTCTCACATAGGCCACAATTAATACAAATACTCTCGTCTACTACAGGATGTAATGCATCAAGATCATCTGGTTGCATGGTGATACATTGCTTTGGACATATATCTTTACATGCAGAACATCCAGTACATTTATCATGATTACAAATTACTATACTCATTTTGCGAGCATTTCTTTAAGAATCTGTATACTATAGTTTCGGTATTCTTCTACTGCTTCATTAACCTTAGAATAGTTGATAGGATTCATTTTGAAAACATCATATTCTGATCCTTCACGATTTTGAATACCAAGCCTTTTTGCAAGCGTATTCATACGAGATTTATGCGCACGATTATAATAAGCAAATTCTCTATTGAAATATAGGGAAAAAAGCATACCATGATAAGATCCAGTGAAAACAAATGTCGCATTAAGAAATAATGACAGGAAATCTTCTATTGTCACAGGATTAATATTTATTACTCCTTTTAATGGCAACGCTTGGTTTATTACATAACAAGGAATTCCATATTTGTTTGAATAAGCCTTTGCATCTCTTAGATTTTGTTCAGTAGTGAAATACACCAACACATATTGTTTTTCTTTATATTTACTTGAAGCGTATTTTGCCCATTCGTCACCTTTTAACAACATAGTAGGATCACAAACAACATTAGGGCGTTTCCCTATTAATCCTTCTACCCACTCAGCAGATTCATTTTCCCTAACTGCAATACTACTAAATTCGGAAAGATAAGGTTTTATTAAAGTTTTTTCTTTTTCATTCCATGGATTTCCTATAGAAGATGAGAATGCAAACTTTTTCTTTGGATCTTTAACGAAATCCAAAAAGTATGCCGTATCATTCTTTGTTATATCCAATCCCCATACAATATCGCTTCCGACAACGAACTTGGCGTATTTATCTGCTATGCTTGAAGCTGTATCTTTGAAAACTCTTTCGCTAAGAGTCATATTTTTGTGAAGAAAACATAATAGATTTCTATATTTTTTTCTTACATTAGGCATTATAAGAATTTCTATAATCAAATTCTTGGGATTAAGCGTAAAATGGAATGGGTTGGGGATCTCACGTTCTATAATAGACTCACACTGATAGTCTACGACATCACATTCGTAGCCTAAATCTTGTATTTTTTTGTACAAACCATAAGTTTGTAGATATGATCCAAAGTTATTTGTATCATGAAAAGTTAAAAGTCCTATTTTCATATATTTGATGTATTATTTATTTTATATGCCAATGATGTTATTGCTAATGGAATCATTAAATGAAATGGATTTAACAATTGGATGCTCTGTATGAAAAGTAGAGCCACAATAAAAGGGAAGTAATTTAAAATGTTAGATGTTGAATGATGATTTATTATGGATTTTATAAATGTTAAGAAAAAAAACATGCAGCCTAAAAGTCCATAAGCAATATAAATCTGCTGAAATGCATTATGGCATGAATTACTACATCGTGTTATTTCCTTATAATATATTGCACCTGTACCACCAATCATATACTCAACATGGTTAGACATATAGTCGAAGTACTCCTTCATTAAAACAGTTCTATTGCCAGCTGTACTAATATTGTCTAATTCTAATCTGGTCATAAAACCATCTATAGCAGAATCTATAAAATCTGAAAAAAGATAGAAAGCAAGAAAGCCTAAAGCCATACTTGAACTCAAAAATTTAATTCTTTCTGTTCCCTTTCTAGATATAAACTCAATTAAGAGTAAAACACTAGTCAACATAATCCATGTGCGAGAACGAGATAATACACCAGCTAATATTGCAATTGTTAATAATATCAGGAATGTTAAATTGGATGAAAACACCTGCTTTTTCAATGAGACAAGCAATGCTATTAAAACAATAGAAAAGTAGGCCAAATTATTGGCATTTGCTACAAAATGTGTAGAACCAGTGTCTCCTCCATATCCCATAGCACCCCTTACTTCTCCCTCTCCTTTAAATACCATATCAAGAGGATTCTGAAGTACACCTATGCAGATAATTAATAATGTAACAGCTAAGCCTATGCTATATAATAATATTACTTGTTTGTTTTCTTTTTTGTTCTTATTAATCATAAGATAATAGAAGAAAACGAGTAAATATCCAAAATATAATATTATTTGACTGCATTGAGTTAATGGATAGTATGAATAACTATTTAAACATTCCCATATAAGAACAAATAATGTTAGGAATATAAATGATTTATTATATCGTAAATATATACGATCTTTACAGAGAAGTGAAAATATACCTATTATTAATATATATCCATTAACACCAGTTATCACTCCACAAGTGAAAGCCATATATAATATGGTCTCATTTCGTTTTAAACAAACAAAAATAGCACTCATAAAAGCGAAAAGTAAGTATTGATTTATATCAAAACCTCCAACATCTCTTATTAATAGGAATATCGAAGTCAATAAGACTGATATTATTATTCTTTTGTTATTTGCTATATAATCAATAATTTTAGTATTCATTGTTCTTCAATTATGCTATATATTACCTGTTGGCAGAATTAAATATGCACTAAATTAATTCCGCCAACGGGTTTGATAAAAGAAAAGATATCCACTAATAGCTATAAATAATGGCATATGCATACTATATATCATTATAAAAAGCGTATTGCTGAATCTATAATTATCAGGCAGTGTGTATTGTAAACAATGTCCTAATACAACCATAAAGATTGCAAATGACTTTACAATATCTATATATACATTTCTGTTTGTTTGCATGATTTTATTATAGTTAGTACTCAATTTAGGGCATAGCCCTTTGTATAGGCACTTGTATAAGTGCCTATATATTGAGTAAATAACACTTGTTTATCAACTATTTCACACATTTTTTTCACTCTGAAATTTGAAAGGAAACCATCATTGGTATAACTTATCTTTTAAGTATTAATTTTAGTATTTCCTTTCATCTCTTCATTTATCTCCTTCAATGTCTCGTTTAGTTTCTGCAAATCTCTTATTAGTATACCATATCGTGGGTTTTTAGCCTCCCATTTGGCATATTCCTTATTAGCTCGCTTTTCTTCCATATTGTTTAAAGCTGACATTCTACCAAACAAGAACCATGAAGCTGACCAAACCGCACCTATAATAGAAATCGTCCAAGATTCCAGCAAACCATAGATTACAAACAATAGCACCAACAACCCCAAAAACAAAGTTACCCATCCTCCAATCATAAAATATTTCGGACGATGATTTTTGAAGGCTTCTTTTCGATTTCTTTGCATAGGTCCAAGTTCGGCTTCGATATCCTTTATTTTTCGAGATAAGTCTTCCTGTTCTTTGTACAGTTTGATTTTTCGATTAGCCTTTTCTTGTTCTTGGCGTGATTGAAGAAGTTCAGCAGTTGTTTTTTGTAACTCTTTCTTGTGTTGCTGCAATGTATCTGATAATTTGTTCTTTTCTGATTCAAGATCACCAATTTGCTTATTGGAACCATCAACCTTGTCTCTCAAATCAGCTACGGCATTTTTGATATTCTCTATTTGTTTCTCTTTCTTCTCCGATTCTTTTTGGAGTTCCTGGTTTTTTTTTGTTGCCATAGCCAAAGAATTATTGTATACTTCATTATCTTTGTCTACAGCCTCTTTAATCAATTTCGCTATTGACTGAGGAATAGCCCCACTTTGACTTATTTGTTCAGCTGTTGCAATAACATTCTTAGCCCTACGATACAAATGGGAAATGAAATCCTTGTAAACCTGAGGATCAAAATCGTCTTTAGTTTGGTTATAAAAGCGAGCAACCTCCATAATTTTGTATCTCACATTAGATTTATGTAACCCCAAACAGCGAGCCATAGTTTCTGTTAACACGCAGTCAGACAAATTATTATCCTGTTTATTGTGCATCCACAATTCTAATAGTACCTTTCCTGTGCTAACCATATAGTTTGTATCTTTATGCTGTTCATGACAAAAGTTTACTAAATCTACGTTATCTGTCAAGAAAAGTACGTTCCCGTTAAATTTCTTTTCCTTACGACGCCCTTTTATATAGTCGTCCATATAAACATCATGTATTTCTCTAAAATTATCTTTAGAATACGATGATTGGTTATAACTTCGTATGTCTCCTAATAACTTAGTTATGGTCTTTCCCTTATAATCATTGATTACCTGCTGTACAGCGGCAGGAGACATATTTGGGAACACTTCTATTTGCAGAGCGATTAGCTTTTTATCCAAATTCAAACGTATCTTGGCCAAGTCGTTAGGTATAAGTTTTTTTCTTGTATAGGAATCATAAATGTCTGTTAATGGATTAGGCCCATTTTTTTCAACTTTCTCCAATATGTATTTTATTTCCTCTACAGTCATAGGATTCACCTTGAGCAAACCACCTGAATTTATGATGATAGAACAGACCTCTTTAGAATAAGTTTGTTTAAGAGATGTAGACAGCTCAAGTAGGCCTAAAACAATGGAAGTATCCAAAAAATATTCTGTCCTTATACCATTATCAGAATCATTCACCAAAGGTTTATCACTTTTGAGAAAGGCCACAACAATTGAACTCCAAAACAACTGATGAACAACCGAATACAGTTCTTTGTCTGCTTCATGTACATATTGCAAGAAAAGTATTAATGTCGCATATTTTTCATTTACACAATTCTTATTTTCATTTTCAAAATACCCTAAAATGTCATCTGTATTATCAGCAATGAATTGAATAAACGAAACTCCATCATCTGAACAACCTTGCTGTGTCAGAAATTCTTGATATTTAGTTTCAATTTCTTCTAATTTACTAGAGAAGAATCGTTCCTTTTCTTCTATATTATCCTCATCATAAAAAGCCCCATTTATTTGGAAGGAATGCCCTTTTTCATAAACAACAAGGCTAAAATTTTGATTATTCCCTATCTTGCATACAGATTTTGCAATGACAATAGTTGGTATCTTGATTCCAAACTTATCATCAATAAAATCAGAAACCTCATCGGCTGTACAATAGACTTTTCCCCCTGTTTTCGCTGCAAAAATCTTTGCCAATGAGTATTTAATTATGGGGAAATACATTTCTGAGTACAACCCCTTTGTTTTACTTGCATATAGAGCAGAAACAAAAGCATAATTCGACTTCTTCATCTTATATAATGTTTGTTCCAATTTAGGGCATAGCCCTATGTATAGACACTTGCAAAAGTGCCTATATATTGAGTTGTTAAAAATTTCACTTGGTTATTAAGTATTTCATACATTTTACACGCAAGTGATTTTCGGCTGCACTCGGCATAGCTTAAACAAGTTTGGCTCTACTCTCGTTGGCACGAAAATTCTTTGCTCGACAATTTAAAAGCAAGCATTCATTGTTATATGAGTGCTTACAAGCCTATTGGGTTTCATCTAATATTTCTTCAAACCCCATCCATGAATTATAATCTATATCATTCATATATTGTTTCTCAATAAATTTAAGATACGGTTTGCGCTGGTTTTCTTCTATAAATATTGATGTATCAGAGAAACGATGTATAAGCATAATACCACCATTCATAGTTTCGACTACTATCGTATCATAAGCCTCTGTACCTTTTTCAAGAGCTTGGCATATGTCAAACAGTTCATATCGGTCAGCATCAATAGTTTGAATGAAAGATTGTATGCTCACTTCTTTTTTTAGATTATTATCATATTCTGACAGATTTAAATTTGCTATACTTTTTATGAGTATGTTTGCAAGTTTCTTTTGATTTTGTTCTCCTCCTCCAGGAAAGGATTTGCTCGTAAGAGTTAATTGCTCTTTAGACAACTCTTCTTTAAAAGCCTCAAAACACTTAATGAAAAAATCTTTAGTTAAAACATGTTCTCTAAGCCCTTTTCTACACAAACTTGACAAAGCATAAATGACAGCTCTAAAACCTGTTGATTTCCATAATATATTGCTCGTTGGCGTTTCCCATTCTGCATGAAAAACCGCTTTTAAAGCATTAAAACAATTTGAAAGAATTTTGACCAATAAATCATCTTTTTCCTCTATAAAGAGAAAACGTAATGGTAGTCTTGGGTCGTCTGCCAAATTCTTGTTTAATTTAAGATTTCTAGTATCTTCATCAGGTTTCTTGGATATGAGCATCAATATACTCTTTGCAAATGTTCCTTGAGAAAGGGTCGCCTTTTCTTGATCGGAAGTTCTTTTGCCAAGCATTTTGAGCCTATTGTAAAAGGGAGAAGTTTCTGAAGAGTTCATTACTCTTGCTATTTCATGAACTGTTTTATATGGACTTCTGTTCTCAGAAACATCAAACAAATCATATATTAGACTTGGGTCAACCTTACGTTGATTACTATTTATGGTAGAGAAAATATAAGCTTGTTCTGCTATTGTTAAATCAAACATAAACACAACTGGAAGTTGAAACCGTTCAGGTTGTTTTGAACTTTCTATACCCCACAACCGATGTTGTCCATCAATTACATCTCCTATAATACCTTTATCTGTAGGTATGACAATTATATGTTTTTCTTCATCAAGGATCACATCGTTACTATTAACACTAACAACTATAGGTGTTGGAAATATAGCATCAGGATCTGAACAATATGCTCCTATATCTCTTATTCGCTGTGGTGACTTCTCACGTTGTACAGCATACTGATTATCACTTCTTGGTGTAGACTTAACAACTTTCAACAAGAAAGTTGCAGGTATACTACATAAATAGAATGTACCTATTGGTTGTTGGACTTCTATATAATTGAAAATATTATTCATAGATTCATATTTTTATTTTAGTTCCATCTGGGGTAGTTGCAGAACTTACAGACGAAGAAGATTGCTGGGAGAGTTTTTTTACTTGATGTTGTTCTTTCTCCAAATAATCATCCGACAAATGTAATTCTTCTTCATGTTGACCAATTAATGTGAGTCCAAATGAATATACGGAAAATATAATAACTAATACAAAGAAAAATGATTGTGAATAATCGATATGCATTTCATTATTATGTAATCCATCATATGCCTCCATTGGTTGATTGAGGGTAGAAAACGAATAATAAATACCACAAAAGAGCAATGTGAATATCAGTATTGTAATAAATACTATAGGTATTTTCCTGTATTCTGGTTTTTCACTCTTTATGAACCTTGAAAACAATGGATATATCAAGGAAGAAATCATTACCAATGAAAAAGTATAAAAACTCCCAGCAGCAGAATCTGGACCTAAAGCTACAAAAAAGTCCCATCCATCAAATATCCACCTTTTTATAATATTGATTATGACACCAAGCAAACCTGCAACAATAACAAAAGCGAACCAAAGGAAAAGTTCTAATTTATGGAATAATAAAGTTTCGAATGGAGCTAATATCGCACGCAAAAATGTATTATTAATCCTAGAAGACTTGAGTTTTTCTGAATTGTCCATGTCTCTCATTTTTTCTCTCAAATATTGTTTACCCTATTATTGAGTTGTCCTTTATAAGCTTATATGTTATACCGTTTTATCATTTCCATAAAATCAGAAACGAATTCTTCTCGTTCGGCTTTATGTTTTTTGAAAAGTGGCGTAAGAACCCTTGAAGCATTTCTACCCCAGCTTGCAGTTTCACGTCTGAACCATTCTTTTGCTTTTATTCTATCTTCCATTATTTCATCATAAGGATAATCCTTAAAACACACTTGTTTTGTATATCCTTCTCCTATTGTTTCCCATAAAGGATCAGCTTCTGACAAATCATGTAAATATGTGGCCGTAAAACGTTCTGGCGACATATTTGAAGGAAGAATAAGTATATTATCTGAAGCTGAGACTTCTTTCATTTGAGCATTCTCATTTCTTACATCGCCATCCACTATTACAATGGATTCTGGTGCATTAAAAGCTGGTATTTTTTTTGCGGAGAGTTGAGTCAGTATAGTACACGGAATATTTATATCTACAAAATTAAGCATTGAAGTTTTTCCTCTCAACAGATACTTGGCAAACAATATATCTTCATTGTCTTCTGAATATACTAATATTTTACGTTTAGCCTTCTTCTCGCCTTGCATTACCTGTAGATTAAGCTTAATATTACGAAAAGTAGCCTCATCATTTATCTCTATATTATTATCAACCCTGTTAAGATATATCAATCTAACTTGCTGGCTTGTAGCCTTTTTCTTGCTACATTCAACCCTTAAGTCATCTACACTCTCAAGTAAAGAAAGTGAGTGCGTTGTGAAAAATACCTGAAGATTCAGTCTGGATGAATATTTTCGTAATACAGCAAGGAGTTCTTTCTGTGAAGCAGGATACATAGTTGCATCCAACTCATCAATTGCCAATATTCCACCTTTATAATCATCTGGATATTTCTCCTTTAAACGTTTAAATGAAAATAAGGCAAGAATGATTTTACTTATATTATCCTGTCCAACAGAGTTTTCGTTCCAATCATATCTGTCAGTTGTTATTCCTATAGTCTGTTTATTGGTATTTTCCAAAAACGATGCTGCAATTATATTGCTTTCTGTTATTAAGATTTTATCATGTAATTTTTTAAATTCGGATAGTTCTTTATCCGTAAGAACTGTAGATTCAGAAACATTACCTGATTCTGCAACTGGCAATACACGTTTTAGGCTTAAGAATATAGTAGGAAATTGCTTGTATCCATCTCCCTTTCCTCTCATTCCCTTTTGCCAAAAACGAAGCGTCTTAGTATCTGAACGCAGAAAACTTTCTATAGTATAATTGTTGCCATCATCGAAGAAAAGTGTCCATTCATGACTGCCTGGCTGATCAAAATTAGGTGACAAACGAAACTTATCACTAAATGCAGATCGATAGTTGCCACCACATAAAGGTTTTTCAGCACCCATTGGATTCTTATCCTTACTCAATGTAAATGTTTGGGTTATCATTCCTAACAATGTCGATTTCTGGGTTCCGTTTTGACCTGCTATTGCGGTCAACATTGAACCAACTTCAAAACCTTGATTTATGAATCCGCGAAACTTTTCTATATGTACTTTTGTTATCAACATACTATCATATAATGTGTATTTTATTGAACATTTCCTCAGTTAGCCTACAATTATCAGAGAAGAACATTACCTCGGTGCCTTTACCTTTGTTGTTGGCACTATAGTTGAGTTCAAATTCCTGAGAGCGAAAACCATTATACAAATCTTTTATGAATGCAGAGTTGTCGTAGGACACAACCCAATGAAGGGTATTGACCTTAGATATAACATCACATATCTGGGTATGGTCGGAGTCGTTGTAATAGTTCATATATAAGCCCTGACCTTTCTTATAATATGGAGGGTCTAAATATAATAATGTGTCGGGGCCAGCAGCTTGAGCTATATCTGTCACTAAGTCAACCGCATCCTCATTATGCAACTCTATACGATCGGCATAAGTAGCAATGCGTCTAATACGAGATATGAGATTTTCCTTACGGTAACGGGCATCTATCTTATAGTTGCCCACCTGCTCGTGGCCTCCTATTACTCCTGCCTTAAGTATCCCAGAGCGGTTTGTACGGTTTAGAAAGAATGAGGAGAAACCTAATGACAACAAGTCGACATCTTCCTTGTGATTTTGAATGTCACGCATATTGTGCCATATATCCATATTTACTGGCGTATCGGCTATCAAACGGCACATTTCTTCAGAATGATGAAGTACGCTATACCAAAAGGCATATAACGAGCGGTCTTTGTCGTTGATGACAATACGACTTACATATTCCTTCAACAATAACGAAAGTGCAACGGCTCCACCTCCTACATAAGGCTCAATATATACCCCATCCGACAGTCCATTATCAATAATAAAACGCTCAAAAAAAGGCACAAGTTTGCCCTTTCCTCCTGGATAACGAAGGGGAGAGAAATATTCTGTCATTATTTTTCATCTGTTTTTTGAACGGAAGAAATCTCTTGCCATAGTATGTTAAAGAATGGTTGCACATTGTCCCAACAAGTCAACAAATGCTGATAAAATGGGAAGAAATGTCCATTATGGACATAGGCATTCAGCGAATCGATGGAAAGCGGAGAGTTTGTATTATTCAATTCGGACTTGATACCTTTCATCAAATCTTTATTTATGATACCCTTCTGCACCATATCATTTATCACACGATTTACATTTCCCTGCAAGTTTGGTGTTCCGCTTTCATTAGCTGTCAACTGTCCATCGCGCAACAGATTGAAAATCTCAAGATATACGTCAACGGACAATTCCAAGAAGACTCTAAACATCACAGCGACACTATTGGGATATTTTTTGGCTGATAACGTTGATAATTCCTTGTAAACGTCATATGCGCGAGATTGTATAGTTGGTATAGATAATTTTACTCCAGAGGGTATAAGCGTTGTTCTTTCTCGCAGTTTGGGTTTAGCCTTTTGTGTCTTAGCGTCATCAGACGTTGACTTTGTTTCTTCATTGTCTGATTCAGGGTCGATCTTCCATTCTTGATCTGTTGGCGTATTTGGAATGTTGACCTTCTGACATAAGTCATCAATATATTTTTTACGAAGTTCCTTGTTGTAAATCTCGGCGACCTTGAAGTCTGGTCGTGATATGTCGCGTACTATTGACAACAACATTGTCTCTACTTCACTGCGGTTACGTAAAGAGACAAGCTGCTTGTTGCGCTTGGCGATACCTATACACTCTCTTACATAAGGATCTTCAATCAAACGACCAAGATTAGTGTTGTTCAACTTTTCGAGCAACAACATATCATCTATTGATGTCTGAGGAGCATTGCGTAGCATATCCAATGTTTGTAGAACAACTGATTTGTCTCCTTTTGTAGCTTGTTCATAACGTTGACGCATGGTAGAATCCCACATTTCGGTACCTTCGCCTTGCAATCCTATTGCATGCTTGCGTTCTATCCACAGATTGGCATCAGTCTCATTATCAAAAACAATACATACTACACTTGTTATTGGGTTTTCGATATAGGCTTTATGCAACTTGATGAACTTAGTCTTAAGACTTTGGAATTCTGGCCATTCTATCATTTCCGGTATACCCAACAGCTTTAAGGCTGTAACACGGCGGTTGCCTTCCAATACCTTATACGTAACTCTTCCTGCCGTTTCGTCTTCTATTGGGGCAATCATCAACATCTCAGAAGGATTGAGTCCTTCGTTAACGATGTCTTTGGCCAAACGATAAAGTTTTTCACCTCCCTTACCTTTCAACATCTCTTTTATTGCTTCACGTTGCGATTTTTGCGGATTGAAGCGATAGTTTTTCAAATCAAGCGACAGATTCGTGATTTTTATCTTTTGTATTTTATATTTGCCGTCTTCCATATATTTTTATTCTTTTTTATTTAAGCGTTCAATTGCAGCACATACCAATGGTTTATAATTTGTATTTCTGCAATTCTGTATCCAATCACTCTGTATCAACAATATTAACAGAGTGTTGTCATCAACTGTCAATGCAGCCTTGAGAAGTACAAAAGCCTGAGCCTCTGTTTGCGGAGTCCTTATAACCGATAATACATCATTAACATCTGCATTATGAACATAAGAATCCATTACTTTAAGTACTTTTGCATTGCTCATATCCAATTCTTGAAGTTTCCGAATTCCCTAAGTACAATTAGGGTCTGCTGAATTAATTTCGAGTCACAGACAGAGGGTAGCAGACGTAAACCTCATAGTAACGATAATGATGAAAAACCGTCAGATTTCGGTCAGGGCAAGACAAAGTTCCCTCAGGAACTTCATCTTGCTATGGATTTAACTATATAAAGGTACGAATTTCTAGTTAAACAAACGAAGAAATAAAGTTATATAAACTTAAATATCAGAGAGTTATAAATTATTCAGCAGGCACTAGTTATCTCTTCCTGTGAAAGGCCTGTTGCTTTCATTATAGCGTCAATAGGCATATCCATTTCAAGAAGTTTTTTTGCTATTTCTACAGCTTTGTCTTTTTTGCCTTCAGCACGACCTTTTGCAAGTCCTTTTGCAATACCTTTCTCTTCTGCATTATCCAGCGAGTTCTTCATGTCGCGATAAGCTTTAAGACTATCCTCATATTCACGAAGTTCTGTTTTTGAGAATCTTGCGATTTCAGCCTGATTAAACAAACGACTAAAGACTTCTGTCTGGAGATACCCGGGTTGACGGTCAAGACGCGAGAGATTTTGAAGGACATAAATCCACTTGTCATAGTTGGTCTTTAGTTCTTCTATACTCTTTTTGAACTTGGCTATTTCAACATACTTAAATGTGAGTTTATCGTTGAACACTTTATGTGTCTGCTTGTCAAGCAAGCCGATGTCGTGATTGATTGTATCTTGTGCAAAAGCAGAATCTGTCATGTCGTAGTTGAGTAATGCAACAACATAAACATGCTTGAGTTCATAATTCCATACTTCTCCTTTTTGCGCTTGCTCACGAATAGGGAATGTGGCATAATAGAGGGAACGGTCTTTGAAGTATTTCTGACTGGCATTCTGCATCTCAACGATAAACTTCTCGCCCTTCTCATTCTCACAATATACGTCGAATATAGCCTTGCGGTCTGCACGTATATCACCAACATGCTCACTATTAAGGAATGTCACGTCCTTTACAACCTGTTCACCATCAAACAGAGAGTTGAGAAAATCAATTAACAAATCCTTGTTGGGATTAGTGCCAAAAATTCGCTTGAAACCGAAATCGGTCAACAAACTGATATATCGTTCTTCTGTGTATCGCATAACCTTAATATTAAATTTGTATTATAACACAAAGATAAAGGATATATTCAATATTTACAAGAATATTGGCACAATTTTGATTATTGAGTGTTGTTATCGGCTTTACCGCTTGCCAGAGCATGAATGTTGAATTATTCTCGACTAACGCCAGCGATTGTAAGTTGTACTATCATGAACAAGAATTAATTGTTGTAATAACGAGCGTACCATTCAGCAAAGCGTCTCAATCCTTCTCTTAGGCTTGTGTTTGGCTTAAAACCGAAGTCTTGCTCCAGTGGGGTCGTGTCAGCGTAAGTTACTGGCACATCACCTGGCTGCATGGGTACAAGTTCCTTGTGGACCTCAAAGTCATAATCCTTTGGCAATACACCAGCACGCACAAGCTCCTCTTGAAGGATAGTAACGAAATCAAGGAGGTTTTCGGGGGAGTTGTTACCAATATTATATACTTTATACGGAGGAATTGGCAGACCATCTTCGCCATTCTGCTTTTCTGGTGCGTGCTGCATGATACGAACTACACCTTCTACGATGTCGTCAACAAATGTGAAATCACGTTTGCAATTACCGTAATTAAAGATTTTGATAGTTTCGCCTTTCACCAGCTTGTTGGTGAAGCCGAAGTATGCCATGTCGGGACGACCGGCAGGACCATAGACGGTGAAGAAACGGAGACCGGTAGATGGGATGTTGTAGAGTTTGCTGTAGGCATGAGCCATCAACTCGTTGCTCTTTTTGGTTGCTGCATAAAGAGAAACGGGATTGTCAACCTTGTCGTCTGTTGAATATGGCACTTTTTTGTTGCTGCCATATACAGATGATGAAGAAGCATAAACAAGATGCTCAACTTCGTGATGACGGCAAGCTTCAAGGATATTATAGAAACCGATGAGATTGCTCTGAATGTAAGCGTCTGGATTAGTGATACTGTAACGTACACCAGCTTGAGCTGCGAGGTTTACTACAACAGCGATTTTGTTTTCGGTGAAAATCTTTGCTACAGCTTCCTTGTCGGCGATAGATGCGTGAACGAAAGTCCAGGACTCTCCTCGGTTCTCCCTGTTTTGGGAGGATGCTATATTTTCGATCTCCTTGAGTCGTTCGTGTTTGATGTTGACATCATAATAGTCTGTGATGGAATCAATACCAATCACTTTGATGTTCTGTACGTCGTGGAAAAGACGTTTTACGAGGTTGCTGCCAATAAAACCTGCAGCACCTGTTACAAGAATTGTCTTGCCTTCAAGATTTATGTTGTATTCTACCATAAAGACCCCCTCATTACCCCTGTTTAAGGGGATGGTCCGGAGGGGAGCGGAGGATTTAGACCCCCTCGATCCCCCTGTTTAGGGGGAGGTGGGATTATAGGGTTTGTTTTATTTTTGTAATGACATAATCGGGGTTAAATAAGACTTCTTGGTTTGTGAAACGTATGACCTTGAAACCTTGGTTTTCTAACCATTCTTGTCTGATAGTATCGTAGAGTTGCTGTTCGTCAGTGAAATGGTAACCGCCATCAATTTCGACTATCAGTCTGCTTCGGCGGAATAGGAAATCTACTATATAATCACCAATAATATGCTGTCTGATGCATCTCTGCCCAAGTGCTGATGCTTTAACCATTGACCAGAAGACAGATTCTGCCTCAGTAGCATTTTGGCGGTTCTTCTTCGCATTCTCCTTAAGAAGTTCATACTCCAAAGGATCTGCTGTCATCCATTTCCTATCCATAGTTTGAGACCCCCTCAGTCCCCCTGTTTAGGGGGAGGGGCGGAGAAAGGTTTTTTCCGTTTGTCTTGTAAGCCTCCCTAAACAGGGAGGTTTGGAGGGTCTTTAGTCTCTACGGAAGATATCTCTAGTATATACTTTCTCTTCTACATCCTTCAAGCAATCGTCAAAACGGTTGGCGATGATGGCTTTGCTTTGTGCCTTGAATTCATCAAGGTTGTTGACTACCTTGCTGCCGAAGAATGTTGTGCCGTCTTCAAGGGTTGGCTCGTAGATGATGACTTCTGCGCCTTTAGCCTTGATACGCTTCATGATGCCTTGGATAGCAGACTGACGGAAGTTGTCACTGTTTGACTTCATGGTCAGACGATAAACGCCGACAACGGGTGCCTCTCCCTGACCCTCCCCTGAAGGGATGGGATGGCCATACTGGTTGTTGTTGGTATAGTCGTACCAACCGGCCTTGCGCAATACGGCATCGGCGATATAGTCTTTGCGTGTGCGGTTTGATTCTACAATAGCGGACATCATGTTCTGAGGAACATCCTGATAGTTGGCGAGGAGCTGCTTGGTGTCTTTCGGCAGGCAGTAACCGCCGTAGCCGAATGACGGGTTGTTATAATGTGTACCGATACGTGGGTCGAGTCCTACACCTTCGATGATAGCCTTGCTGTCCAAGCCCTTTACTTCTGCGTAAGTGTCGAGCTCATTGAAGTAGCTTACACGGAGGGCGAGGTAAGTGTTAGCGAAGAGTTTAACTGCTTCTGCTTCTTTCATACCCATAAACAAGGTGTCGATGTTTTCCTTGATGGCTCCTTCCTGCAAGAGGGCAGCGAATGTCTTGGCTGCTTCTTTCAGCATCTCTACGTCGGTTACTGATTCAATTGCCTTGTTCTCAGCTTCGAACTCCGGTTTGTCGATAATCTTAGGATAGCCTACGATGATACGGCTTGGGTATAGGTTGTCGTACAGAGCCTTGCTTTCACGCAGGAACTCAGGGGAGAAAAGGAGGTTGAACTTCTTGACTCCCTTCTGAGCGTATTTCAAGTAAAGGTTACGAGTATAGCCTACAGGGATTGTACTCTTGATCACCATAACGGCATCAGGATTCACTTCCAATACCAAGTCGATTACTTCTTCTACATGGGTAGTGTCGAAGTAATTCTTTACCGGGTCGTAGTTGGTTGGTGCTGCGATAACCACAAAATCGGCATCAGCATAAGCAGATTTGCCGTCAAGTGTGGCTACAAGGTTCAATGGCTTTTCTGCCAAATACTTTTCGATATAGTCATCTTGAATAGGTGAAATCCTGTTATTCAGCTTTTCTACCTTTTCTGGTATTACATCTACTGCTGTTACATGATGATGTTGTGATAGCAATGTAGCTATACTCAGTCCCACATAGCCTGTGCCGGCCACTGCGACTCTGATGTCTTTGAAATCACGCATATTTATATTTGATTTAGTTTCTTATTCCGCTATTTCGAAATCTTCGTTATGCACATTGCTGATGGCAACGGCATAACCTCCAAGGTCCATCACAAGCTGGCGGTCGCGCAATATTCGTACGACATATCCTTCTTGTCCTGCCATGATTCCTGTCAGAACACGGAGCTTCACGTGTTCCCTTGCAAATTTCACAAAAGGATCACGAAGGAAAGTCACCCGTTCCGGTTCCGACTCCATGACTTTCATGAACGGCTTCATGACGCTGTTCTTGATGGATGCCGGTTCACCTGTCATGCAATTGTTTACAAGATGGTATCGTGGAAAATTCTTCTGGAGGAAATTCTTTAGGTCTTCTGTTTCGCCCTGCAAGAATACGAGGCCGCTTACTGAAGGTTTCTCTTCTTTGACTACACCTTTGCCATTTGCTTTGCGCTTATAACCAATGGTGCGGTGAATGAAACACTTTGGAATGAAATCGCCTTCCCAATTGCCTTCTTCAAGTATCTTGTCGAACTTTTCAGCTGCAAAATGCTGGATAAACAAATATCCCCATGGAGCCTCTGGTTCTTCGTTAATGGACATTCCTTCTACTTTTGAAGCCGATTTTTCATCAGCCCCAACAACGTGGATGCCCTTTGGTAAACACTTGTTGTTATACATATCGTTGTTTACGTCGGCTGTAGAAGAAGGAAGCGAGCAAACCTGCGTCATTTTCTTTATCTACTTTATGTCACTGTTAGCTGTCATCATGTATGATGACGATGCTATTATTACAATAACATTGCTCATAAAATCATACCTTAGAAGTACATATTGTCCAGTCCAGTAGATGAAAACAAAATTCGTCAAGTAGTCTTGGCCATCTTACTTTCTTACTACTATATGGCTTTGTGTCTCTATCAATATTATGTCTGCATCTTCATATCCATATCTCATAATGAGAGATAAGATATCGGGTGCAAAGTTACGCTTTTTCTTGCATTTATTATCATTCACATTATAAAACTTTTATGTTTTCATTGATTTTGTATAGCTATGTCTATGATTACACGCTAATTAGTAACAAAAATGCGACATAACTTTATATACAAAATGCCACTGCCATCATTATATTCTTCACTTTCATCATTCTTCCTCAAACAATACCGCATTAGACTATACTTCGGCTGTCTAAAGTTTTTCTTTCCGTCGTTCGTTCCACGCAATCTTACTGCAACGTGGTGAACAATATAAGGAATCCAAGGTTTTGGCTAAAAAATCCTCTCCGCAAAGCTTGCATTTTCGAATAATTTTAAATTTTGCTGCTGGCATAAGTATCTGATTTTTTAGTTAGTTAAATGGCTAAGGTTCACCTTATCGCTGATTAAGGGGACGGTAAAATCCGATACAAATTTATAAAATTTATGCCCAGTTTTCAAAAATCCTTTATAAAAATCTGAAAATAGGAAAAGGGCGCAACTCATTGAGTTACACCCCTTTATCTATCTTTTACTATCTATATCTACACTTATCTATGAGCGTCTCATTTGACCTCCTCGAAATGCAAACCGTTATTAAACAAACCATTCGCGTGAGCGTGCTGCAAATGTGCTGCAAATATGGAAATAAGCAACGATAAGCAAACACGCACTCAACTGCTGCAAAGGTAGTGCAAATGAGCGGAATATCAAAACAAATATGAAGTTTTGTTTTGTATTCCCGAGTGCAGTCTACCTTATTAAAAGGTAGTGTTTTTACTTGTAAATACCAAATGTAGTACCTCAAAAACTACAAACGAAATACAGCAAAAAATACAAATGAAGTGCCACAAAAGTTAGTTCTAAGCCACCACAAAAGTTAGCAATAAAACAGCGCAATTCATAGTATTAAATATCCGCAAATATCAGTTTTTGCTTGCATATATAACTGAATATCACTAACTTTGCACACATAATCAAATCACGGTTACAATATGAGTTATTCACATAGAATTGCAGACCTTC
>ERZ1026888.337-NODE-337-length-27244-cov-6.768509_pt1 | contig 27244 bp, 14 predicted proteins | sample MGYA00380174_ERZ1026888 | MGnify/ENA primary metagenome ERZ1026888 (study PRJEB33269, sample SAMEA4719810) | human gut metagenome | biome: human-associated habitat; feature: organic feature; material: feces | place: Cameroon | collected 2013-10 ...
ATTCAAATGGATTTTCTATCATAATCGTTTCTTTTTTCGTTATTATTGAATGCAAGGATAGTAATAATCTTCTTAGTAAGAAACATCTTAGTAAGAACTTTATTACTAATTAACATTTTAGTTGTGATATTGGTATCATTCCTGATTCTAAAAAGTGAAGCGTACCTTGGGGATGGAAATTGATTGTTTTTTTATGTTGCAAGTCCTTTTAAGTTAGAAGGACTTGCAACATAGATGTCTGCCCCCATTTGGTCAGTCGCCCTCTTTCATATCTTCCGTATTATTACTATCACTATTATGGAAAGATTCATTCAGTATTTTGCACATATCATCAAGGTGCTTTTCTGCCAGATTTTCATTCCATTTTGTATGATCATCCTCAGCCATTCTAAACATCTTCAGCAACTTGATACTTTGCAGTGACTTGTTGTCTATCTGTTCCTGGATACGTGCAAACTTCACCCTTACATTATCATTGCTCTGTTGGGAATTGAAGCTTTGGGAGATCATGGCCAGGTTGCCAAAGCCATTGGTGATGTCTTCATTCCAGGTGTCATTGTAGGACTCATCCTGTGGATGAAGGTGTTCAATGGAGCGGTTTGTTCGGAAGACATAAGTTTCCACTACTCGTTGGTCTTCCTTGTTGAACATGTCTTTTCTTCTTTCCCAAAGATAGTAGTCAAGTCGCCAGAACCAATATCTGCTGATATTCGGATACCTGAGTTCCCTGAGATCCGAAGGATGATAGCCTTTTTGGATCCGGTATGCATTATCCGTTTCCTTCAGTTTTGCAATGATTTCCTGCGATGTGATTTTCCAGTCATCTGTCAGGTCGTGGAGATATTGCATATAGGGTTTCAGCCAGATATGGAACTCCGTTGACACGGTAAGCATGGACATGTACTGGCGCATTTGCTCGCGGTATTCTCTTTTTGCTGCATCTGTATCCCTGAAGTTGATGGAGAATCTGCTCTGTCCGTTTGATATATCCTTTCTTACCACGTAATAGTCTAGTAAAAGACGGTAAAACAACAGGTTGTGATAGAATCTCTTCATGTCTTTAATTCGATGTCCCTTAAATGTGTTCAACAGTTTATCCTTCTGATAGAAGCTGTCTCTGCCGTCACAGTTTTCTGTAAGGTCCAGGACTAGCAGAAGGAATTCAGGGAAAGTGATAATGCTATCCTCTTTTTCCGTAAGGTTGATGGCATTCGTCTTTTCCTTCTTCCTTACTGGGATGATGTCGATGGTAGGAGCATCCTTTTGGGTATCATTTGCAATTTGGATACCATTGATGACGGATTCAAAATTGTTGTTACGGCAATTTGCCAATGCTTGGCGATACTTATTGGCATACTCCTCATCACTTGTTGTGTCCGTTCTGTTGTAGATAGGTCGTTCCATTTGGGCTACCCAATTCCAGATCTTGACAAACTCCTCTGCCTCTTCCTGATTCTTCAGCAGCGTGACTTTCTGGATTTCGTGTTGCTCCAATCCCTTTCCTGTAGAGTTTAATACCTCAAAATACCTGTTCAGTGAGGTGGCATCATTGAGATAGTGGTCAGGAAGTTCGGATATGAAGAAGGTGAGATGGTTATAGATGTTATGGGCAAAGTCGCTGATTTGATCCGGGTCGCCATCAAATTCACTTTTCAGAAAACCCTGAATGCCTTGAATGGCATCCTTCATGCACGTATTTTCATAGGTGGCATGTGGGCGGTCATGGGCCAGTGCTTCCAGATATTTTTCATCTTCAGTTCTGGCAGAGAGTATCAGGCGTTTGCCATCAAGCAGAAAGTTGCTCCACTCGGGAATATCCTTGAACACAATGGCCATCAATATCATGACGGTGAATCTCTGCTGGCCGTCTATCAGGTCTATATGTCCATCACGCTGGATGGTTGTCAGCATTCCCAAGTAGTAGGGATTATGCTCTTTCTTGAATCGGTCAGACTCAAAGTGCTCCTTTAAGTCACGGAGTAATTTGGACACCTCCTTGGGCGTCCATGCAAATAGCCTCTGGTACAAAGGAATACAGAAACGCTCTTTTGTAATATCTTTTAGGGTTACCCCATTCTCGTTATTCATATTCTTCATTTTTTAATTGTTCAATATATTTGTCAGTGAATTTTGCAAGGCGGAATTCCTCTTCATCCGTGATGACAGTAGGATCATTGAGGTCCCTGAATAGTCTGCAGAGAGCATTGTAGAATCTGACTTTGATGTCGTTTCCTTCGAGATCACGTCCGCTTATTCTGAAATGGGGAAGTGTTTCTGCCAGGAAGAATGAGGGTGAAGAGGCCTGGTCTATCATCATGACCAGTTCCTGATCCATCACATACTGATTGATTTTATACTGCAGTGCCCTGCTTTCATATCTGTGGCAGGCAATGACTCTTGCAATTGAGAACAGGGCTTCTGACAGGTATTTCTTGCCGAACTTTGAAAAATACGCAAACAGGATGGTTTCCATGACGCTTTCGTATTTCCAGTGGGATTCTGCGAGCAGGTGTTCTCTCATGAGGCGAACCTGTGGGGTTCTGACAAACTGCTTGTACAGATCGATGAAGTTGTCTGTAAAGGCAAAGAAGTGTGCACCGCCCTGAATTTTCTCGTAGAAGTAGAAGCGTTCTCCGAAGGGAGGAATGCCGGGAATCAGGGGTGCTGCGGAATACTCATCCTTTATCGGGCGTTGACTTTCAGAAAAGTCGCAGGAATGTTTACGCATCCATTTGCGCATCCGATAGAGATGAAGGCCTAATGTCTTGTTGAGGAGTGACTCGTTGTCCAGGTCATACTCCTGGGAGACTGCATTCCATCTGCGGGCCAGATGTTCTGCCTGCTGGTCATTTGAGATGAGGAAGCGCAAGTGATGGGCTTTCAGGATATCGTAGTCGGACAGTCTGACTCCCCGGGAGTTCTGGTTGGAGAAGAAGGTATATGCCAGGTCCAGGTTTTGGGAATTCAGGATTAATACAGAGAAGGACAAGTGAGAAAGTATTTTCTTCAGCAGCAGGCTGTTGGCCGTTGGTTCGTATTTTACTAGACCGCTTATTACATACTTGGCATTGGCAATATTTTCACAGGCTTCCTTTGATTCAAAGCGCTGAGCCAATAGTGGCATATTTCCCTCATAGCCTAAGGCTCTAAGGCAAAGGGTGAGGGTCACCAGGCGCTGTTGCCCGTCTATGATATGATAACCGTTTTCCATATTCTGCAGGATGATGGAACCAAGATGATAGTCCTGGTCTGCCGGCATTTCCCTCAGGTTGTTCCAAAGTGCTGTAATGTTCTTCTCCTCCCAGCAATAGATGCGCTGGTAGTCTGGAATCACAAGTTTCAGGTCAAAGACCTCTTTCATGGAAAGGGTCTTCAGGCATACTTCGCTACTGATATCCAGCTTTTTGAATCCTTCCTCTTTCTGATGATAGGGCTTGTCTAGATTCACTGGTTTGAATATCTGGGTACATTCGGCCAGCACCTTGTCGAATATTTTGGAGATTTTCATCAGGATCTCTTTAAGCTGCTCGTCGTTGCAGACTTCCTCCTGGTAGACAGCCATGTCTCTTGATCCATCATTTTGCCATTTTAGCGAAGGGTTATCATGGATATGCTCTCTGAGGTATCGGGAGATTCTGCCATACCGGTAGCCGTCACTTTCGCTTGGTGGCTCGATATGGAACTCCCAATGGCTGTTTATATATTCATAATGGATTCTCTCTAAGCTGGGAAATGCCGTTTGTACCTGGATATATCTGTTGCAAAGATGCATAGTGGAAGAATCACTCAGGTAGTTGCAGTATACTTCTCTTCCTGGAAGGCTACTCTTAACGAATTTCTCGACTTCCTCATTTACCCATGTGTATATGTCTAGTGCCATATTAATTGATTTTTAATATCTCCAATGCCTTGGTTATAGAGATTTCCAGAATCAGCCAGAGCATGTTGATGGTTTGAAAAATTGTATTCTCCTCCTTCGAGGTCTGTTTGCTCCTTTATTTCTCCTGGCATGCTTTCATGTATTGAAACTGTGAGAGCCTGTTTGGATAGGTGTTAGATAGGCAACCGGTATTTGTTTTTAGATGAATGCTTCCAAATATCCTCTTGCCCCGTAGAGTGGTACATTTGTGATGCCGTCCTGCTCCCGATAGTCGCTCATGGAAAAGCGCAAGCCTTTCATGCCGGGATATTTGGCTATAGTCGCTTTCAAAGACTTTGACTGAAGATTCTCCTCTGCCTTCACTTCTACCGGTATGACCTGCATTCCTGCCTGAATAACAAAGTCAAGTTCCAACTGGCTGTTTTCCTTACTATAATAATATATAGGAATCTGGCGCAGCGATTCCAGCTGACAACATACAAAGTTTTCCGTAAAATCACCTTTCCCGGTATTGTTATAACTAGGAAGCAGAAGTAAGGCTGGCGGAGTTTTACTCATAGCCCCCAGCAGTCCACAATCCAAGAGATACAATTTGAAGGCACTGATGTCCTCATGAATCTTCAGAGGAAGCCCCAAAGTCTTCACCCTACTGATTTTATATACCAGTCCTGCATCTATGAGCCATTGAATGGCCAACTCATAATCCTTGGCTCTGGCACCTTGTTTTACAACACCATAGATGAACTTTTTATTCTCTTTGGCTAGTTGGGAAGGGATGGAGTTCCATACCTGGTTGATTCTTACTACCTGCTCTTTTGGTGCATGCTTGGAAATGTCTTTTTCGTAGGCCCGAATAATTTCCTCCTGTACTTCTCTTACGGCATTTGCATCATTGGTTTCTATGAACTTATTTACGGCTTCGGGCATACCGCCAACAAGGTAATATTCACGAAGATGCTGAATATAGAGTGTTCTGAGCGATTTTACCACATCCCACATTCCATGCTGCAGCAGATCCATACGCTGCTTGAAACCACGTGCCCATAGAAACTCCTCGAATGTCATCGGATACATTTCCAGGGTGTTAACCTTTCCCACAGGATAGGATTCTCCCTGATGAAGAGACAAGCCGAGAAGGGAGCCAGCTACTGCCACGTGATACTCCCGTGCATTTTCACAGAAATACTTCAACGAGGCAAGTCCACGATGCAACTCTTGTATTTCATCCATGATGATGAGGGTCTTGCCGGCTTCTATATTAACACCAGTAATAGCTCCGATGGTGAGAAGGATGCGATCTATATTATAGTCTGAAGCAAACAAATCCTTAGCCATGGCATTGTTGTCACAGTTAATGTAGGCCACATTTTCAAACTCACGTTGCCCAAATTCCTTCAAGATATAAGTTTTGCCAACCTGTCTTGCTCCCAACAGAATAAGGGGTTTCCTATCCTCTCTGTTTTTCCAAGCAATGAGGTCTTGCATGATAAATCTTTCCATATATTGCTTTTTTGCTGCAAATATACTGAAAATTAATTAAATAGCAAAATATATCACATTTTTATGAAGGACTTTTTGAAAGATTAACACACTTTTATGAGGGACTTTTGTAACTATCAGTATATTTTATGAGGGACTTTTGGGGCTACACATACACTTTTATGAGGGACTTTCAGTTATGCTATCAGGTCAGGAGGGTCTCAATTTGTCTTAGCAGCCTTTCATTGGTCAATAATTCAGGTATTCCAATTTACCTGTTGCTCTGATTTGGTTGGTTTTAAGTTTCAGGTTAACAGGAAGACTCAAAACCACATTTCTGTTTATTTGCAGGTATGTGCCTTTGAGTCTTTTCGTATTTTACTATTTGAGCAGCAGTACAGATGTGGCGTTGGATATTTCCGTGGTTATTCTGTTTACTGTATCGTACATCAGCTTGTTGAGCTTGTCATCAAGACAGGTCTTTTTCTCTGGGTGGATCTGCTCTACTTTCTTGTCGTAGAACTTTGCCCATTCTTGTGCCCAAGAGAAGAGCTGTTCATCCACTGGTTCCAAGTTATGCTCGTTGCTTTTCTTTTTGAGTTGCAACAGGTGGGCGATTTTCTCCTTTATGCTTGTATCTTCTACTGTTGCATTTACCAGTTCAGAGAATCTCACCGGTGGAACGGTACCTTCGTCTGTTAACCATTTGCATACAAGGATACCTCTGAGGTAGTAGAGGAATCTCTTCAATGGCAGTCCATAGTCCTTGATGTATCTGTCATTATGCTTTTTGTAGATGTGATTATAGTGAAACATGGCTTTCTCCCAGTTGAAGTATTGGTCTTCCATTTGCTGTATCTCGCCGATGAACTTTTCGTCCTTGCAGTAGATGATAGGGGAGTGGAGCCATTCAAAGAGGGAAGGGTTGGACCGTTTGAACAGACGCAGGGCTTTCTTCAGGTCCCAGCCCGACATATCCGTTTCATCAGGAAACATCTGTTCGATAGTATCCTTTTGCTCTTCGATATGGAAGTACCACTCCGGTTCATGGACATAGATGAAGCGTACGTCCCAATCGCTGTCAGGAGATGCGAATCCCCAAGCCCTGCTACCTGATTCCACGGCATACAGGATCTTCACGTGTTGCTGCTGCTCGATTTCATGGAGGTGTCCGAGAATTCTTTCCTTAATGGAATAATGCTCTTGCATAGCCTTGTGAACCTTGAGAAGGTGAGGAGACAAGAATCTCTTTTCTTTGGTATATTCAATCTCCTTGCCATTTTCCAGGATCTTAAAGTGGACGGTGTTATACTCTTTGTTCTCAAATCCCTCCAGAAGAATCATGGAGGATGATCTTCCCACAGAGATATATGATACCTTATATTCCTTTCCTGTTTCCAGTTCGGCGTAGCTGCCTCCTAGGTAAACTGCCGTTAGGGTATCTGTTTTATTGAAGTATTCTCTCAGATAGTCTGTTTGGCTCATGCCATACAAGTCTGCCATATTATTGTTTTGTTCCATCATTTTGCATTTTAATTGTTGTCTTCATCGAAATGGGTATGCTGTTCGTACAGTTCTGCCATTTCCTTGGTCTTGTCTCTCATATAGCTTACTGCATTTCGGGGATAGATGACTCTTACCCCGGGGCCATAGCTCATGAGTACAGAGTAGAGTTCAAAGTTGATGACCACTGAGATCTTGAAGATACAGCTTCCGTCCTCATTCTGCCTGATAAGCTCCTGGCTATGATGAAGCGGCTTGGTCATGATATACTTGCTTTGCTCAGGGGAAGCCCAGAACTTGATGGTGCGTGGCTTGTTGTCGATATTCTTGCTCACCCCTATAACATCGTCGAAGAACTTCTCGCTATCAAACTTCGGGTTCTCTCTGAAGGGTTCATCGACAGGCTCAATGGATACAATTCTGTCAAGGGCAAAGTTGTACAGGACCAAGTCTTTTTTCACTGAGCAGAAAAGGAACCATCTGTTTCTGTATTCCTTCAGCAAATAAGGGTAGAGAATATATTCATTTGCCTCCTTTGCGTTGAAAGATTGATACATGATTCTAAGCGTCTGCTTGTTGGCGATGTAATTGTAGAGAGGGTTCAGAAGTTCCAGTCCTTTGAGGTTCGGCATCGAGTCAAAGTGGATGATGGGCTTTCTGTTGCTTCTGCTGATCGATAGCTTGTCTTGCAATCTTCCCACCACGTCTGCCATCTCCGAGAAATGGTCAAAGTCCTCCAGCTGCTTGAGCATTTCAACGGCTTCCTTCATGATTTCATAGTCGTTTTCAGACAGAGGCATGTCGAAGATGGAATAGTCGGGATCGGCATAGCGGTAGTATTTGCCGTCATATACTTCTATAGGGGCATTGTAGCCCAGTTTGTCACTGCGCATGATCTGCAGGTCGGCCTGCACGGTTCTTAATGACACTCCTTTAGAGATGCCTTCCATGTCATAGAGGGCATCACTGCAAGCATCCACCAGATTGTCGATAGTCCATCGGCGATACTTGTTTCTCAGGCAATTGTCTATAGTCTTGTACCTTATTAAGGCATTCTTGTTTGCTGGCATAAGCTATTCATTTAAAAGTTTGGTGCAAAGATAACAAATAACTCCGCAATCTATTTGCGTAGCCATGAATATTTAACTTTTTCCTGCAAAAAAACAAAAGGAGGACTCCTTTTCCAGAAGAGTCCTCCTACATTTGCCGATTAAATAAATACATCCACGAAAGAATAAGTTCGTAAACGCTTTGTATTTTACCAATTGTCGTTCTCGTTGCCGGTAAGACCATTCTTGATACACTCCTCAATCTTGTCCATTACTACATTTGAGTAGGCATGTGCCATGATCAAAGCTTTGCAGGATGTCTTTTTATGGGAGTCTTTGGCTGCAAATGGGAAGCAGGAATTCAAAGTCCACTTTTCATCGGAACGAACTGGTGGAGTCTGGCTTCCTCCAAGAGCAGCCATCCATCCGCCGCTACCATCTTGGTGACACTGTAGAAAGGTACAGTATAGATAACTCTCACCTTTCCGTCTTTAATATCGCACTTGATGACAGGTTTGATGCTCACGTTGTAGGCGTTGCTTCCACCTGCGTGTTGTGCGATGTTTGCTACATAACCTTGTGCGATGATGGTTCCCAGGTCCTTGTTATTGAGTTTGATCACAGAGTTGGCGTCATTGAAGGTTGCAGTGAACCAATAATTGAGAAGAACATAGAGCTGTGCCTTGCTTTGGCTTGGTGCTTCCATGACCTGTACATAGTCGATGGCGTTGTTCTTGTCAAGAGTGAGTTGCTTGCCAAGATTAGAGGCAGCTTCTACCCATTTGTCTCCATATTTCTCCTTGGCATACTTCTCTAGTTCCTCTGCTCTGAGAATCTGGGCGTTTGCTGAAATTACAGCTGTTAGCAAAAGTGCTAATGACATTATTACCTTTTTCATTGTTTACCTTGTTTTATGAATGTGAATTGTTTATCTCGTTTCTGGCAGATTATCTTCCATTATCATGGTCATGAATCCATGCTTTCTGTTCATAGCTGAGTCTATCCCAGTTGGTACGTGGCTTTCTTTTGTCGGTGTGGGTGATGGCTTTGCCAAAACCCTTAAATAACCATGCAAAGAACAAAACTAAAAAAATACTTCCCATAAAATTAAATATGTTTGTCAGCACCTTGGAACCATTCCTCGGTTTCTCTAAATCTTATTATTATAAATAGGTGTTAGCTATGCAGGGAATTTGTATAGAGATACATTCCTGCAAGATTCAATGAACTGTCATAGTTCATTATTGCATACTTTCTGTGTTTCTAACGATCTTGGCGATATGTATCATTACTATGTTCCATAGCTTTACCAAAACCCTTGAAGAAATTAGCAAAAAACAGTAATAAGAAAATTGCTCCCATGTTATGAATGTTATTAGTCAGTACCTTGGAACCATTCCTCGGTTTCTCTGAATCACGATGCAAAGGTACGGGCGTTCTGTGCAGTCAATCTGCATAGAAAAATATTTCTAAGAAAATGCATAAAAAAAGAGAAAAAATCGCTTTTAATGCCATTAGCGATGTCTCTTTTATGTTCAAAGTGTGATGTCATTTAATCGTGTTCATCGATAAGAAATTTGCTCAGTGATGTATTGTTGATAGGAGAATTGGAATATAGTTTTGCCTGATGTAGTTTCAGGCAAAGCTAGTTTTAGTAGAATTTTAGGTGGCTAGTTACATATATCTTGACGTTTGTCGGAAACTTTCATGATGACTTAGTTATAAAGTTCACTAAAATAAAAAGGCGAATGTCATCACGACACCCGCCATTTATGATAATCAATGTTAATCTTTACCTACTTTCTTTGTAACTGCAAAATAATTATTGTATATTTGCAGCGTGAGGGATGGGTTAACCTTCAGAGACCCGCTCTTATTCCAGCCAGGCTTTTTTTAGTCTGGCTTTTTTGTTAGCCTAAGTGAGTGGAAGCTTCATCCATTCTTCTTGCCTCTTCAAACTTTTCCTTCATCGTGGGGTTACCGCGAGTGAGTTTCTTGATACTCAGGTCTTCCGTGTCATTGTTAGCCAGGCGAAGGTAGTTCTCTGAGCAGAGGAGATTATCCTTCATCTTCTGGAGAGACTTGATGGTCTTGTCAATCTCTTCAATGGCCTTGTTGAATTTTTCGCTGGCTTTCTGATAGTGACCGGCGAATTTGTCACGGAAGGCGTTGACCTTGTTCTCAAAGTTGGTAACATCCACACTTTGCTGGCGAGCCAAAATGAGTTCCTTCTGGTACTCGATGCTCTTCTTGGATGCCTGGGTGAGGAGTGAGATCAATGGCATGAAGAACTGAGGACGGATTACATACATCTTCGGATACTTGTAGGATACATCCACGATACCTTCGTTATATAGTTCACTGTCAGGTTCCAGGAGAGAGACCAAAACAGCATACTCGCAGCCTTTTTCTTTTCTGTCTTTGTCGAGTTTGGCAAAGAAGTCCTCGTTTTTATGCTTTGTAGCCGTGGTTTCCATCTCGTTTTTCATTTCAAACATGATGGAAATGTACTCTACGCCATCTGCTGTGTCTCGGAAGATGAAATCTCCCTTACTGCCGCCACTTGCATCATTGTCCTTTTCAAAGTAGGCGCATGGGTACATCATGCTTCTTACTCTGTTGAACTCTGTGCTGCAGTGAACCTCCAGGCTCTCTCCAATCATCTTGGTGGACATGTGGGCTTTCAGCTCCTTGTAGTGATCTACTTCCTCCTGCTTGAGCTTCAGTCGGCTTTGAAAGTCTTCTTTCAAGGTTTTTTCCTTGATGATTGCTTCCTTCTGGGCCAGCTCCATGTCTCCCTTGAGCTTCTGAATCTCCTGTTCCTTCTCTTGGAGGGTCTCCTTACTCTTATTCTGCTCCTCCAGGATGGCAACCTTTAATTTGCTTTCGTTAGAGGACAGCTGTGTCTGCAAGGCTGCGATTTCCTTATCCTTTTTGGCAATCTCTTTTGCCAGGCTGAGCTGGTTGGTATTCTCAATACCTTCTAGTTGGCTCTGAAGCTTGGCAATCTCAGCATCTTTCTGGGTAAGGTTGAGCTCTTTCTCAGAAAGCAGTTTCTGATAGTTCTGTTCTGCTTTCAAGGTCTCAGCCTTTTGCTCAGCCTTCTGCTGTTTCTCGAGTTCCTTCATGCGTCGTTCTACCTCCTGGTTAAACTCTGCATTCTTGACTTGGCCAACAATAGCAGCATAGTCTGCTTCATCTACCTTGAAGACGTTGCCGCATTTAGGGCATTTCAGTTCTTTCATATCGATATCTTTAATATTCTGTTATTTGATAAAATTGCTTTTTTGAGCAAGGATTGATCTCTCTCGGAATTATCCATCTGGTTCCGGTAGAAATCTTCCTGCTATTTCTGTTTTAGCAAAGGGTATGCCAAATATAATTTTCTGCCAAAGGTGAGTCGGAGAAGTAGCGGGAAAGGAATTTTACTGTTCTTATTCCCGGTCACCTACCATGTTGGTTAGAATATATAGTCAGATTTTCCCCATTTGCTATACGATCCATAGTTCATCGTCAAAGAAATCCTTCTCGCCCAGTTTCTCACCAATCGCCTTGTATGGCAATTGGCTGCAGCTAGGGCAGATGCAGTGGAAGTGTTTCCAGACGTTGTCGCCGTTCTTGTATTTTTGATCGGTTCTTCTTGGAATGAAGCGTACAAAATGATTGTTCTGCTCACAGTCCTCTCCCCATATCTTCTTGTAGTTATAGCCGCAGATCTCACAGGTTCCTTCAGTAACCTTGGATAGGTATTCTTCAAGTCGATCAGGGATATAGCCAGCAGTAAATGCCTTACCTGCTCTTTGAGAGTCCAATACATTATAGTACTTATAGACGTATTCAGCCCACATTTTTTCAAGCTTGAAAGCCATACTATCCTCGATGGCTCTTCCGCTATGTCCACCCGTCCAGTCAAATTCTGGCATGGCTTCTTTGAGTTCCTGGGTGGATATGTAAGGGGCTGTCTCTATGTCAACGATGCATTCACAAAACAGGTCGGCATAATAAACTTCACGATCTTTTCCACTCCAGTCCTTATCTTTATAAGGATTAGATTGGATAGTTCCAGCCATGACGATGCCAGTTTTTCCTTCTCCGACCTTTACCATGAAGAATCGATCTCCATCTTTTACCTGCTCATGGTCCCATATAGACCAGTTGAGGTTTAGATATTCGTTGGGACAGTCTTCTTCATTATAGCTGTCCAATACTTGGATGCACTTGCTCAAGTCTTCCTTATGGAAGCTTGAAATAGCTGGATTCCACATTAAAACAACAGTCTTCATCTTTTTGATATTTTTAGTTCAACAAAGTTCTGATTAATATTTAAGTTGCAATTGTCAAGCAACTATGGTTTATCGATTTAGATGTCTTTTCATACTAGCCTCCTTTTTACCTTACCTTGGGACAATCCCTTGGTTTCTTAGTTTGATGTTGCAAAGGTAATAAGTATGTGTGCAGTCTATCTGCGCAGGAAAAGAAATGTGCCAAAAATGCTTGTAAATGCGTTTTTGGGGGTATTTGAGAAATGATAGTTGAGTAGTTTTTGTCCATATGTAGCGGTCTAATCGGTACCAATATATCACTCCAATCAGTACCGCTGCAGCGCAGTAATCGGTACTAGGCTTTGTCTGAATGTATTTGAAATCTTTGTAGGTTCTTCTATGTATCTTTGAAAAACTCCGAAAATCTTGCAGAATTTTGGAGAGTTCTACAAGATTTTCGGAGAATATGCAAGACGGTGTTTGCTGATGGCTTTACTGTACAAAAGTACCATGGTTTAGTGGCGTATTCTGCGCAGATAAATATTTCTTGAGATTTTCTTCAATTTTTTCCTTAATTGTGTCTCTCAGGCTTTGAGGCGAAAGAACTTCTACGTCTGGTATGAACGAGAGTATCAGCTGGTCCAACTCCTTGTTGGGCTTGACCTTGATGGTGATGGTTCTTTCTTCCAGATTAACTTCCTGTGATTGGTGGAGAGGTTTGGATACAATATAAGGAAAACGATTTTCCGAGAATCTAAGTACCACGGTTTCGATGTCCCCCTTCGGTACCGTTACTCCAATAACGTCGTCGAAATAGGTGTCGAAATTGATCTGAGTATTATTGCAGAACGGAACATCTACTTTCTTGAATGAAACGATTCTGTCTAATGCATAATTGCCGATTGTATCATATTCGGCGCTTTTTCCGAGCAGGAACCATCTGTTATTATATTGCTTCACGTAGTAGGGATGGCATATGGTCTCGAACTCATGACCTTTGAATGTGCGATAGTGAAGTTTGAGAGGTTGGTGGTTTACTGTGGCATCTATGATATCCGAAAGATGTTCCAATCCCTGGAGTTTATCATTTTGCTCAAAGGAAATGAGATTCTCCGCATTGGCCTTTACCCCAAAGCGGTATTCCAAATTGGAGATGACCTCTTCAAGCCATGCATTGGCTGGTGTTCCTCTATAACGTCCCAGCATTTGAATGGTTGAACGTAGATTATTCACCTCCTCGATGGACATATCATTATTATATATGGTGAAGTTAGGGTCTTCATATCTATAATAGTGTTCTTTGCCCACAGCCAAGGGATAGGCCTTTATAGGTGCATCAAAGGTTACTCTATCGCGCATATACTTAATGTCAGCACGTATTTGGCGAGTACTCACTTCGATACCTGTCAGGTCATAGAGGGCGTCATTTACCTTCTCTTTGAGGTCCTCGAAAGTATATTTATGCTTAAAGTCACTGAAGCATCTGTCTAGTATTTGATATCTGAGTTGGGCATTTTTATTTGTTGGCATGATTGTCTGCTATTATCGTTACTATTATGAAGGTTTGTTGCCTTCGTCAAGTCAGAAGAACCTTGTCTATATTGACCGCTACAAAGATAATCAAAAAAACACAGATAGGATATGATCTCTTAAGAAATTAAGAGTTTTTATACTTCTGTGCAGTATTTGTGCACTGAATTTCATCTCTTTTGATTTTGTGTTGCTCTTTCATGGATAAAAAAATAGTGCCCAGCTTATGGCTGGACACCATTTTCTTACTTTTCTTTTGCAGCTATGGTATATAAGATACCTCCGCTTCTGATTACTTTATTATGCAAGGCAAGGCTCTGCCCCAAATTATTCTTGATCTCGCTATAGGTGATATCTGGATTGATGCTTCGATCCAAGTCCCAGCCGTATGCAATACCTCCATCAGGTCGTATGCTGACATCGTACTTTTCTGATTGAATGGTGAGTGAGCGGTAATGCGGGAGAAGCTCGTATTTGATTTCTACCGGTGTGTTCGCAATCTCACTCATACATTTTTGGAGGAATTGGTCACAATCATTTCTCTTCTTGAAATTCTTTTCCAGAGTGAATGTGTCATCATCTTCAATGTCATAATAGGTTGGAACATAACCTGCATTCTCTTTGCTGGAACGCATGATGGTTAGTCGATCAACTTTCAGTCCATATCTTCTTTTGAGCTGCTTGATCAGACTGGCCAGCAAGATACAACCTAAAGGAGAGTTTAGATATCTATCCGAATAGTTCATGCGTACATGCTGCATACTAGATAAATATTTGCCTATTTGCTCCCATTGAGTTGGGTTACTGTCAACAATTCCGTCTAGAAGGGTATTTGAATCCAGATCTTTCGTAATATACTCTTCGAACATTTGGCTATTTGAAGTAGTCAACTCATGGATGATAGCTTCCTTATCAATCTTTTCAACAGTAAATTTCGGAAAATCTTCTGTTGAAATGAAGATGTTGGCAGCTTGTCCCCAGCTATCATTGAAATCATTACATGCCTCATTGCTGAAATAGATTTTGTGCTCTCCGCTTTTGAAGCTCAGCATGATGAGTGGATGAACATCCTTTTGATCAGTCATGACGTAGATATCCTCCTTGTAGAGCATGTTGAGAGCAGAAGTGAGCTGGTCGGCAGGAAGTAGTTTGAAATTTATCTTCTTGTCGAGAACATAGTTTATCTTTATATCATTTAATGACAACTCCTTTATGTTATGTGCAAATGGGAATGTGTCTGCTTCCCAATTCTCTACTTTGCCTGATATGAATATGGAGAGAGAGTCCAGCATATTGCTTCTCATAAGATGGTAGAGTTCTGTAGTTAAATCAGAAGTTACCTTCTTTGCATCAGGACATATCTTCTTGATGTTGTCATCTACTTCTCTGCTTTCCACTTCCATGGTGAGCCATGAAAGGGCTGCATGACGGTCCAGGTAGTTGAGATACCATTGGGTGTTTCTGTCAATTAAGCAATTAGTACAAGCTTTATCGCAGTTACAACCTTTCAGTGCATCGTATGCAGCTTTGAAAACTTCATCTTTATAATCAAAGAGCAGTGGAGAATAGCCGGAGCCGCCAAGAGCTGTATCATAGATGAAGATGGAATTATAGCTCTCATTATAACCAAAGTCTATTTCTCCATCATTGATGCCAAGTATCTCTGTGAGTTTTCTGCTGAGGATTGCTCCCAGGGAATAGAGTGTATTGGGGTCAATGATAGGGTTGGAGTTGACATCATAGAACTTAATCTCTACCAGGTCTGTTTGATAGCGTCCTACAAGAAGTACATTTCTTCTGATATTTGCTCCATCGTTTTCCGTACCTTGGCACTCTTTGCCTGCCAGGAGATGCTTATGAAGTGCTAAAGGATGCTTGTCATCTGATGCTCCTGCAAATCCGTCTTCTACCTTCATTCTACCACAATATGGGCACAAAGCATATCCATATCCCTTTCCTTTGTTGTAGAACAGAATCTCAGAACCGTTTGCTCCACTTCTCATCTTGAACTTAATGTCATGTTCGTTTTCCGACCATGGTTCCATTTTCAGGAGAACTGGTTGAATAAGATTCATGGCATTGTCATTTTTAAGGACACGAGTGGGCTTGGAATCCCAGCCCACAGTGAATCCTGCCGGTTCAACAATTTCTGTGAAGTGGTTGGTTCCGATGGTCATATTTGAGAGTCCGTGCATCGTTCCCAGCTGGTGGCATGAAGGACATTCATCCAAAGGTTTGCCATATACGATTGTTGTATAGTGGCAGTGGTCGCAATATTGGATGACATTCTTCTTTGTGCTGTCAAAGCGTGATTTTAGTGTGATACCACTAGGTTCATAACACCATTCGTTGATAATGACTTTATTGCCGGGAGCATATGCTGAAACGGCGTGGCTCATGTGTAATGTTGGCATCTTAGCTCCTGTTTTGCCTGCTCTGTCCAGATCTGAGGTGAATTCTACCAGTCCTGTTGGAATACCTGCTGATGGCAGGAAATTGTTCTCAGCCAGCCATGGCATAAGAGAAGAATTGACAAAGTTATTTTTACTGTTTGTCACGGCATATCGTTGACGGGCTGGCGCTCCTTCTGTGTCCTCGATAATCTTATCATAGATTTCTACTCTTTCTACATACTCTTTTTTAAGCTTCAGAATCTTTGCCTTACACTTTTGTGTTGCACTCTCCAAATCTTGAGCGGCCAGGATGCTTCCTTTGACTAGTTCTGCATATTTGGGCAATAAGGCCTGGTAATGGCTCTGGTGATTAAGTATGTCGTCGAGGAAATCACAGAAGAGGTCGCATGATGAAACATCTCCACCGAAGAAGTTTTCGATGGTAGCTTTCACTCTGATTCCGCCTCTGGAAGCAACATATGTAGAGAAAAGATAGCTATTGACCTGACGCTGGATGATTTGCACACTTTCCAGTCTTACCTGTGCCATTTGAGTTATGTGTGCCATTGACCAACCTGGATTATTCCAGGCTGACATACCTATCGGATTAGGGGCACAGAAGGTTAAGGCCAACGCTTTTGTTTCCATGCGTCGTCCTGCTCGTCCTGCTCTTTGGAGATAATTTGCAGGTTTTGGTGGTACATCATTCATTACAACCTCAGAGATGCCTTTCAAATCCACACCCATTTCCATGGTTGTTGAACAGGAGAGGATATTGAGGTAGCCTTTATTAAACTGCTCCTCGTATTTGTCCAGTACCTGTCTTTGCTGCTGACCGGAATGCTCACCTGCAATGAAGATTGGTTGCATATGCAGTATGTTTATTATAAGGTTGTTGAGCAATCCTCTATTCTTGATCTCTTGGAGGTTTTTATTAACCCAATCTGTTATATCCTGGTCACTTACGCTCTTTATCCCATCACTTGTTTTCTTTTGGCGCTTAGGATATGGGAACATAGGAAAATGCAACTCAGAAGATTCATCAATCTTAAATCGGTCAAAGTTTGATTTTGATATGTATCCGCTTATTCTTGGGCTGAAACCTCTGAACAGGGTGTCAACAAACACATTGTCCACAGGGCATACGTATGCCTTGTCCATGAGTTGTATTTTTACCTTATCCTTATCTAATAAGTCCAGAATGTATCCATGTTTCTCCCTGTCAACTTCTTCCAGCACATTTTGGGTGAGGTATTTCCATGCGTCTTGTAAGATGCTATTTATCAGATCTATATTTTCCTGGTTAAACTCTTTTGTGGAGTTGATATTCAAGGCTGCACACAAAAGAAGAACAATCCTGTTCTGGCTTTCTTTTACTTTACCCTTTTCAGACAGAGTTACCGTTTGCCATTTGCTTACCTTTCTATTCCCATAGTGGGCGTCTGACCTTGATGGATAAATTGGAGAACTGAAATCTGTTTGTGTTAAGAAAAATTTATAGCTTTCCGAGAGGGCATAGTGACGGTTGCCTCTGATGTAATAATCAAGGCATATTTTGAGAAAGTCCTGCCAATCCGAGTCTGTAAAGCTTCTGGCGGCCAATTTTGTAGGAACTTTGGCACCTTTTAATGTAGGGTATACAACTTTCACCAATCCCAGGGTCTCCAAGGAATTGGAATGCTTTGGTATCCATCCAAACTGGTCAACATAGAGGGCACGAAGGTAGTTGGTAGGTTTGAAATCAATACCGTTAACCCCTCTGCTTCTTGCCTCTCCAAGATGTTTGAACATCTTCTTGAGCTCTATATTTTTCTCTAGCGACTTTTCAATACTCTCCCATGAGACAGGAGTAGGGGATGGGTCCTTGCTGTTTCCCATTCTCTTGTCTTCCAGATTCTTGAATAAAGGCATTAATGGAGCTGGAATCATAGGCATAGTCTTGAATGCCTGATATTGAGCTTCTTCTTCTTTGCTTAATCCTCCTCCTGGGTTGTAATCCTGAAGCCTGACTTCGCAAAGGTTGTGATATATTGCCGTACGAATCCAGTTACGTTCCACATCTTGATTGAGAGTCATTGCAGATTTTGCCGTGTTTTGGCGGCTATCTGTAAATGTAATGAACTTTCTTCCTTCGTATATCAACTCCAAGTCATTCTGATCTGCAGCAGGTTCTGCATTGTCTAGCAATATTGGTGCTAAAATACGGCCCATGAAGGTTGCACTGGCACGGAAATATTGGATTTTTCCAAAGTCAATGCTTCCTCCACAGTGTGGGCATACGTTTTTACCATATTGATCCCAGCACTCCTTATAACCGTTGCCATCATCGTTTTTAATTGCATTAATTCTAGAAACATCTGTACTTATTGTAAAGACGTTTTCTTGTACATTGTTTCTTGGGCATTTATTTGGCTCCTTTGCCAATATGAATGGTGAATAGGGACTGTTGCTCTTTTCAGATTTAGCATCCTCATTGGTATCCTCTTCATCTGAAACGTAATCAAATATATCACTGTTGAGTTTTGTCGTATTCACTCTCATGCGGAAAGCCTCATTCTTATCATTACTTTGTTCTCCAACCAGCAGTGTTCCTCCACAGTGTGGGCATGTCGCTATTTCCAAAAGAGGTTTTTGGCAAGATGGACAGGTAGTGTTCTGGTAGGTGGTTAGGGATCCGAAGTTGATGCTGCTACCTTTATGGGTTTTACAATCCGGATTGGTGCAGACATAGATGCCTCTAATGGATCGAATGAAGAAATGGATACGTGAAGGCAATAGGGCACCTGCTGAACCATCTAGATTCAGCCCCATTATTTTTTCACCAAGCTTGTTTACAAGTCTCAGGCTTTCTTCCCTTGATAGCTTCTTGTTGAAGACATTAGATATGGCGCTAAGTGCCAATGATGGCTCTTTGTTTATCTTTTTTCTTAAGCCCTCAATATCTCCAATCGTTGCCTTTCCTGAGAATTCTTTGTTTATTTCACCTAATAGATCAGCACATGCAGAGTTGTTTAAATCGGGTATAATTCGTTTGCCATCAATAATTTCTATATCTGATGCTGCTTTGCCAGTGATGTCCGATACGAACTGTTTCAGCTCTGTTGCTGTCTTAGGATCTTTTGGGTCACCAATTGTTGCAGAAGTCAGGGCAAAGTTTACCTGTTCTATGGTGACTCCAAAAGCATCCAGAATTCTTCTTATCTGGAGAGAAAGCTCTGCTGCAGAAGATCCTGTATAAGTATGGGCTTCATCCAGTAATATCCATCTCAATTTACCTTGTGATTTCTTAAGAATACTTTGGTCTTCCGGTCTTACCAACATGTAGTTAAGCATTGTTGGATTAGTAAAAAGAATCTGAGGTGGTGTTTCCCTTATTTGTCTTCGAGACAAGAGCTGGGGATGAGCTTGTAATGCCTTGTTTCTTTGTATGTCCTCAGGGGTGTCACCATTGTATATGGCATAGGTGACCTTTGGTGAAAGTGCAGAACACCAGGCATGTACTCTTCGTTGCTGGTTTTTCATCAGGGCATTCAGAGGGTAAATGAAGATGGCTTGCACCCCTTCATTTACTACTGTACTCTTCTGACGATACAGATCCTGTATGACAGGAATCATGAAGCATTCAGTCTTTCCTGAACCCGTTCCAGAAGTTACTATAATGGTCTTCTTGTCATTGAGCAATGTCTTCCAGCTGTTAGTTTGATGGGTATATGGAGCTCTATCCAGAGGAAAGCGATATTCTTCATCTTCTATGCTTCCTATGGCTCTAACAAATTTTTCGTCTAGAACATGCTGTTTGGTTGCATGTTCAAGAAACGTCATGGAAGAGCTTTTCCATGGAAAAATTGTCTGAAAGACAGGAGGGGCAATGAGAGGCTCCTTCTGTGTCAGGAGTTCTCTCAGATAGTTTTGCTCTTCCTTATGACCAGGTACCCATGTAGAAACCAAAGAATCTACGAGTGCCTTGTTTGCGTCTGTGTAGAATTTAGCGTAATCCATTATATTTCTTGTTTAATATCTTCAATGCTTTTGTAAATATATACGAATACATCGTGGTGAAGTATGTCCTATAGAAATTGATGATTCTTCTAAGTCGGATATTTTCTTCACTTTTATCTGTCCAGATATCCTTTCCTTCCCCATATGCATACTCTGCTGCAATGATTGGAGATTTTAGAAAGGTGAATTGGTATCCCGTTATGCCTTGACAGGCATTCGGGACAAAATAATTCGCTTCCAGTTTTATGGTTATATACGGCAAGTCTGCATTGTTGTCATTCTTTCCCAAAATCCTAGAGCGTAAATCCAATATTTCTCTTTTAGAGAATAAATCCTCTGTTTCACTTAATTCTCCTGAAATGAATTTCTTAACATCCTCAGTATATTCAGAGTCTAATGTTGTTTTCAGCATTTCCTCCAAGTAGGTCATGAAAAGAGGCATGAGAGTCATAGCTATATTTATGTCAATGGTACTATACATCTCGAAGATTCTGTCTATTGCTCTTTGCCAGTCTTCTTGTTTAATCCAATGAATTCCTATAGCGTATTCATGTTCTAGTCTGCTTACTTCAGCGGTGAAAATATGATTCTTGCCAGCAAGAAACATTACTAGAATGAATCTTGTAAGAAGGCTAGGATCCTCTGCAATGGTACTGATGCATTCAAATACCTTGAACGGAAGATGGTATTCTGCTGCTATCTCAAAATACCTGGTAGCACTTTTCCAATGAGGACCATTGTCCAGTCTCTCAGATTCCAGGAATCTTTTCCATCTTACGGTAGTAGCGTCTGTATTCTCATCTTCAATATCTTCTGGTACATCTTCTTCCAGATGAATGACTTTTGGTATCATCTGCTTTTCTTCATATTTGTCAGAGAATATGACGTAGGTATTCGAGTCATGGTTAGACCAACTGCTGCTGATGTTACCATCCGTGCAATAGCCTGAATCTATTATCTCAATACTGGAGTCTGGTATATTTATACCTATAGGAAGGGCCATGACTTTTCCCTTGTATTCTTCTTCTTCCGAATAAGAGGCATCGATATTGAAGACTCTAATTTGTTTTTTATATTCCAATTCGTCATATGACGTACCATATATGTAGCGTTTTATTTTGATGGAAATACCCTCCAAAGAGAAAAGAATATGACTGTTGATATCATCATATTCATCTACATAGAGGTCATAGATTCTTCTGATGGATTCTTCGAAGTTACTCAACGGTATGATACCTTCCGGAAATTTTCCGGTGATGCAAACTTCTGATTCTATGCCTTTTGAATCAATATAGCTGATTCGGTACTTGTTCTCTCTATTTCCATGAGTGATAATACGATAGCTGGTGAGGTCATTTACAGATATAATCTCTCCTTGTTTGACGTGATGGTTCTGTGAATCCAGAATTGATAGTCCTATGAATGGTGCTGGAATTTCTATTTTCAAAGATGGCATGCCAGCTATCAGGATCCTAAATCCTACTGTTGGACATATCTTTCCGCTCTCATTACGCTCAATATGCCATCTGTTTTCAGATATAGAGTGTACTGAAAAGTTTTCGTTTTTTTCCATCACAACTTTTCCTCTGCTATTGTGACATGATATCGTTGCAGAGGTTATGGTTTCATTTGAAGATTCAAATGTCAAGTTACCGATGGAATAGAATGACTCTATCAAAGTATGATTGTCCGGCAGGTCAATCTTGATCTCAATCCATCCAAATGGTAATATATGGCTTCTTGAAATTTTATGCCATATCTTTTCGGTTCTCAATCTGTAATATACGCAATATTGTTTTGATTCGACAGGTTGCCCACTTTCATTCCAAACGGAAATATATGGACACCTGTTAAGCAACTTATAGTTACTGCTTTCTAACCATCCAATGAAGATACCACCAAATTCTACAGAATACTTTGTAAATGTGTTGGTGAATGTCATACGATCAGATGTTGCAGAATTTACCAGTTCCAAAGATTCAGAGAATTCATAGCAAACCACCTCAGTATGATCATACAGTTCAAATATTTTTAAATTCTCTGCATGAACCGCTTCCCATTCTTTGGTGACCAAAATAACGTTACTCTCAGCTTTTCTTCCTCTTTGCTGGATGTATATGTTGTTCGTCTTTTGGAACTGTTGAGGGGTAGAGAACTCTGGTGGATAGCAATTCAGCGCATTGATAAAAAGACATTCTCCTTCATTGGAGATAAGCTTCAATTCAATATATGATTCTCCCTTCCATGAAAATTTTCTTTTTTCAAAGTTCATACAGTGGTAGATTCCGTTCTGGATACCACTTTCACTTTCCTCAAGCTTGCTACGTTTATATGTTGCAACGTATTGTTGATTAACAAATAAGTCGAATGAGAAAGTTTCTTCACAATTCAGTCCGGCTATGGTTCTACTGCTGATGTTGATAGAATGATTCAGACAATAATATAATTCCACCATGTCGTTCTTAAATTGTACTTCCCAGTTGAAAGACAGAGGTTTACGGCTATGTCCCGTTTTTGCTTCTGATGCAGTTCGCTTCAAAGAGCTTGTCAGTTCATGAAGTTCCCCGTCTTTGTTGGAATCGTATGGTAAAAGATCTTCACGGTCTTCTACTATAGCATGTGCAATTTGGGTGGAAATTTCGTATATGCTATCATTTTTGAATGATTTCGGTAAGTAGGAAACACAGCTCATAGTTGCTATATTTGCAGTATTCAAGTCAATATTGAGACTGCTGTATTCTTCCACTAGATGGCGTAAGAATTCTTTATATCCACTAAAATTGGTCTTGTTATTTACGACATAGCCTATAGGCAGACCTCCTTGCATCAAAAGAGATCTGAAATAATGATATCTATTGTCATGGATGAAGTGAAACCCCCATCTCTTATAAGCCAGTCTTGCCGATTTATATAAGTCATCACTGAAGCTTTTTGGAATATTAATGCTTTCAGCGATAGCTTCACTTGAAGGAGAACCGCCATCGTAGATTTTTTGCCACCATATGGCATAATACAATGCAGCTTCTTCTCCCACAGCATAAAGATCTCGCTTGAGATAGGCACGATAGAGACTTCTTGCTAGTTCTTCCTGTTCTTCGGGCGTGATATTCATTTTCCATATTGGGTTCAGAGGTCTAGAAAGGCCTCTGGTCTTTAGAATGTTATCGAAGACAGGATGTTTGCCGGCATCATATGTATATGTTATACTGGCAGTCTCTTTTGCTAGATTTTCATCATCATTCTCAGATGTTAATTCCTCTTCATAATCAGTTATTGTGCCCCCTTTCTCTACAATTTGGTCTTTATCTTCTAGGGTTTCTGATTCGATTCCCTCAAACTCATTTTTTTCTGATTCTTCATTAGAGCCTGATTCCTCTGTTTTTGCAGCATTTTCAAGAGCAACTAGCTGTTCATATTCGAGAGACTGCATGTCTTCTTGTATGCAAGTCTCTTTCCCTTCTTTAATTTCAATGTATTGCATTGGGTTGGCTTCATCTGTTATATCAGAAATAGAATTTTCTTCCTCAATGTTATTTGTCGCCACATTGATTTCTACGTCCAAAGGTTCATCTTGGAGTTCAAACTCTTCAGTTTTGTTTTTGCTTGTTTCTTCACTAGTGGTTGATTCAACCTTTGTAATATGGTTTACAGGCAATACAGGCAGACTATCTTCCATAGCCTGCTTCTTTTCTTCTTTGATTTCTTCCTGCAGCTTTTCTTGAGCTTGTCCTTCTGTCAAATTCTCTTCTGCAGCTTCTTTGCTTTCTAGTTTTGATGCATCGATGGTATCATTATTATAAAGATCTATCTGGAGATTACTTTTTTTAATGAATAGTTCTATTAGTTCATCTTTTGATTCTTGAGAAAAAAATACGATGTTTCTAAAAGCTTGAAAATTTCTCAAATTATCAGTTGCTCTTAGTATTGTACCAATCGTATAGGTTTTTGCACACTTTAGAGCTTCAAATGTTTCGTCTGATATTAAATTGTGGTCATACAGCTCAATAATAGATGTTGAGTGGTAGATATATATAGGAGTTGATATTTTGTTCTTATTGGATGCTTTAGCGGTCTTCTTTTCCGTTGTCTTAGCTTTTGAATTTTCAGATTTGGTTGTAACGTTGTCAATTTTCCTGTTGCAGAGTTCTACTTTTAGCCAATTTCTGTATTTTACGATGTTACATAATTCTTCCTTAATAGTCTCTATATGTAAAGAATTGAAATCATTGAAGTATGTTAAATTCTTTGTTTTGTAAAGGATAGCTTCTATTGTAGATAATTCTTTTTGCTTTAATACCTCCAATGTGCATCTTGAAATTAAATTCTGTTCGAATAGTTCGTCAACAGAAGTTGTCAAGTATACGTATATGTTGTTGGCCACCATTTTTGAATTAATGGAGGCTTCTTTACTTTCTGTTATATTTTCCGATTTTCTTTGTGGTTGATGTTTAGAAAATTTATAGTCTTTTATTTTGTATAACACCATAAGTAGGGCATTAAAATCCCTTTCCCCAACTTTGTGCTTTAAATATGTTAAGTGACCTATCATGTTATTTAAAAAAGCATGTACGTCGTTTATCGTATAGATACTTTCTTTTTTTAACAGAGAAAATTCGCTTTCCGTAATTACATTGTTTTGATAATATAATGCTAAATCTACGTTTCCTTCACTACCCAATTGGGTATGGCAGTCCAGCGCACTAGTGTAGCTGCTCTTTGGGCTAGTTGTGATATGACAGTTATCTTCTTTTTCATTTCTTTCAGCTTTTGTGAAATTTAGAATGCCTTTCATTGCAGATAACATTTCTTCATATCTCTCTGCCCCAAGTCTTGTTTTCAGATATTCTTTAAAGGTGTTGCTTGCCGATTGAAAAAACAAAATAGCTTCAAAAGTAACAAGCCCAGCTTCTTTGAATATAGACAATTCTTCTTTAGTGATGAACTTGATTTTGCACATTTCATCTACTGTCATGTCTTGGACTGACAGCGGCTTATTTTTTGCAATGAAATTGGCATCAAAAACCTCTTGGTATTGATTTCTTTTGTGTACGACAGAGGAAAGTATATTTTGTATTTGTAGATAATTCCTATGAGTCATTCCTTGAATTGTCAATAATTCCTCAATATTATGAGTGTCACCTATAAAACCTAATAATTTTCCTACGGTAACTAACCTTTTTGAAATTAGGATATTATATGTTTCTAAGCTGATCATGTTGTCATAGAACAACTCTTTGATGGATGTCTCTTCAGTTATTATCATATCTCTATTATTTTTCTGCAAATTTAATAAAAAGATAATTAACTGACGTGTTTTTTATGAAATATTTTTCAGTTTTATGCTATATAACATGATTTTTTCTCTTCTGTGCAGATAGGCTGCACAATATCGATGCTTTTGATGTTTTTATGCATTTCCATATTACCATAACATTCTAGTTTAATAGATGATGATTTTGTGATGTTATGACTTATACGGACCATACCTAGTAAAATAATACAAGCGTGTGGATACGCTGTATGTTTAGTGCTGCAGTATTACATATTAGAAGAAACTAAATGTTATGACAGGATTTTCATTTTAACATATGATCTTCAGTGTTTGTAAACATTTCTCTCTTTCTCTAAAAATCGTGTAACAAAACTGAGCCCATTTTTAGAAGTATTTCCTGGTTCATTATCAAGTAAAATATCAATTGACTATAAGATGTTTACATTAAATGATTTAATTTAAAATGACTTTTCAAAATGGACCCAGTAAATCATTTGTCGGTGCTCTCTCTTCAATTTTACCTTATGCTTGTGGCTTACCTTTTAAACCCTGTCTTCCGGCAAGTACTTATGGATTTAGTCAAATTCTAACCTAGCATGGTAATTGCATCGAAATATTTACCTAAGTCATATTTTTTGTTGATGCAAATGTATGGAACCTCTTCTTTTTCGAATGTTACGATTCGATCTAGTGTATAATATCCCAATTGATTGTACTGCTTTGTCCATGCCAGCAAGAACCACCTATTATTATGTAGCTTTATATAGTAGGGATGGCATGTTACTTCAAACTCGCGTTGGTTGAATGTGCGATAGTAAATCTTGAGAGGCTGCTTGTTGATGATGGCATCTACAAGATTTGGAAGATGTTCCAATCCTTTAAGGCTGTACGTTTCTTCTGCGTTTGGAATCTTTCCGGTTATACCTAATCTTTCTTCAAGATTTAGGATGATTTCATGCAGAAAAGTTAGTTCGGATGAATCTTTATATTCCTCATACGTTTTTACGGATATATATAGGGGTCTTAAAGTTGAACATATTTTCTTTAACTCTTCAAAGGAGAGTTTATTATAAAACATACGGTAGCATGGATCTTCGTATCCGTAATAGCATTTTTCTCCATCTTCCATAGGATAAGATATAATTTGTGTATCTAAAGCTATGTAGTTTTGTATAGCATTGATATCGTCATCCACCAGGTTGGGTAGAATCGAGAAAGATGAATCGCCGAAAAGGGCTTCGGCCATTCTTGCTGTAAGTTCTTCGTATGTATATTTATGCTCCTTATCCGATAAGCACCAGTCTAAGATAAGGAATCTCAATTGGGTGATTTTATCAAATTTCATAATCTCTATTTTTAAATTCTACTTTAGTATTCATGAGTCTTGTGCCAATTTCTTGGAAGGTCTTGATGATTGTATCACGCTGTTTTTCGCGTGGAACCTTCAAACAATTGGCATAATGGGAAAGCAGACCTTTGTTGATGTGCGTTGCCTTACTTAGAGTTGCCAGCGGAACATATGTATTATATGCCTTAAGGAGGGAAGCTACATCTGCAAATTGATACGTAAAATCATACTCTTGATTTTTATACCACTCAGGATACCTGTTGTCTGTTTTCAGGAATTCTGGTTCTAAGATTTCAATACATCCTTCTGCTAACTGGATGAATTGATTGAAATCTGGTGATTCGATTTTCTCCACGACATCAAGGCCTAATTCTTGATATACGTAGCCTTCAAATTGTGATTTTTCCCATTTTATATATATAATGTAATGTCTCATGTTTCTTTTTTGGTACAAAGGTATTCAACTAAATACTTATAACCAAATTAATAAAGTTAAAGTATTCAAACGCTGTCTCTTATACACATCTCC
>ERZ1026888.340-NODE-340-length-27040-cov-4.742783_pt1 | contig 27040 bp, 21 predicted proteins | sample MGYA00380174_ERZ1026888 | MGnify/ENA primary metagenome ERZ1026888 (study PRJEB33269, sample SAMEA4719810) | human gut metagenome | biome: human-associated habitat; feature: organic feature; material: feces | place: Cameroon | collected 2013-10 ...
GGTTCGATTATTGCGCAGAGCATTTGTGACTTCTTTGCAACTGAAGATAATTTGAAGGTAGTTGAGCGCTTGGCGGCTGCAGGCGTAACCATGGAAGAGGAACTTCGCGAAAACACGTTGCCCCAAACCCTCGCGGGCCTGACGTTTGTGCTTACTGGTAGTTTGGTTGAATCGGGTATGACGCGTACCGAGGCAGGCAATAGGTTGAAAGAGTACGGGGCAAAGGTCTCTGGAAGTGTTTCCAAAAAGACCAGCTACGTTATTTGCGGCGAGGCTGCAGGCTCTAAGCGCTCCAAAGCCGAAAGTCTTGGAGTGCCTATTTTGACCGAGCGGGATTTCCTGGAATTGATCAAAACCGGATTGATCCCAGCTGCTGAAGAGCGTGGGGGAGAAACTGGCTTGTTTGCAGCCAGCGGCTCTACCGAAGAGATAGGGCATCAAGATCCGGCTGCTCCTGTAGCGAACGAAACGGACTAATTATGGCAAAGATTCGTTTAGATGATCTGCTTGTTGAGCAGGGCTACTTTGCTGATAGGGATGCGGCTTTGCGCGCGGTTATAGCGCGCGAGGTGCGTGTAGACGATGTATATGTGTCGAGTGCTGCTTTAAAAGTTCGTCCTGATGCTGATCTTTTCCTCAAAAACACCAAGAAATTCGTTTCCCGTGGTGGGCATAAACTTCAGGGTGCGCTTGATCACTTTCAGCAGGATGTTACGGGTTTTCATTGCGTTGACGTTGGATCTTCTACGGGCGGTTTTTCGGATTGTCTTCTTCAGGCGGGAGCTGCCAGTGTGGCATGCGTAGACGTTAACTACGGTCAGCTTGCTTGGAGCTTGCGCCAAGATCCTCGCGTGAGTGTGTTCGAGCGCACCAACATCCGCTTAGCGAGCCCCGAGAGCCTTGGTGCTCCATTCGATATGGTGGTATGCGACTTGAGCTTCATTGGGTTGGCCCAGCTAGCCGATGTGTTTGCCAATCTATGCGAAGAGGGCAGCATCTTTTTGGGGCTCATTAAACCGCAGTTTGAAAGCCAGCACGAAGAAACCGATCATGGCATTGTTCGTAGCGAAGCGGTTCGTCAGCGTGTGGTTGATGAAGTTACCCAGGCGTTGCGCGAGGTGGGCTTTAGAGTGAACGGGGTAGTGGAAAGCTCGATCAAGGGTGCTGAAGGAAATGTGGAATACCTTGTTCATGCTACGTTCCTAGGAAGCGAAGCATGAGACACATTGAAATCAACGCTTCCGAAAAGCTCTTGGAGTATATGAGTCGCAAGGGGTATCACTGCATTGCCGTAGAGCCCCTTAGCCCAAAAGGTTGTTGCGCCGATATGACTGAGCTCCACTCTCGTTTTGTGCGTGATAAAGATGTTCCTCGACTGAAAGCGGGAAACTGCGGTGTGTTCGAGGCTCCATTTGGCGAGATGCTCGTTTTGGAAAAGGGATTGGAAATTGACGACGAAGTCTATTTCGATCTGCGTAGCTTCCTTGGCATGAAGGATATTGCAGTAAGAGGTATCCGACCGTTTTCTTTTTAAGCCAATAAGACATTACTGAGTTTTTTATCGACAAGAAACAACATGGGCCCCAATAATGGGGCCCATGTTGTTTCTGTTGTTTAGTTCCTTAGTTTTTCAAGGAATTCAGCGGTGCGGGCATACGGCCGCCGCGATGGGCGAATACCGTGCCAGCATGTTCGTTTACCGGCATGACCGGTGCATAACCAAGCAGGCCTCCGAAGTCGAGCTTGTCGCCAACCTTCTTGCCAATAGCGGGAATAAGGCGAACTGCGGTGGTTTTGTTGTTGATCATGCCAATAGCGCATTCATCGGCGATGATGCCAAAGATTGCTTCGACGCTGGTGTCTCCTGGGATGGCGATCATGTCGAGGCCAACGGAGCAAACGCAGGTCATGGCTTCAAGCTTTTCCAGACGGAGCGCACCAGATTCTGCTGCGCGAATCATGCCGGCATCTTCGGATACAGGGATAAAGGCACCTGAAAGACCTCCAACACTGCTGCTTGCCATAACGCCGCCCTTCTTGACTGCATCGTTGAGCATAGCGAGCGCTGCTGTAGTGCCCGGGCCGCCGCATTGGCCAACGCCAATAGCTTCCAGGATTTCTGCAACCGAGTCGCCTTCAGCTGGCGTGGGTGCAAGAGAAAGGTCCAAGATGCCTTTTTGCACACCCAGGCGTCGACTGGCTTCGCGGCTCATGAGTTCGCCTGCGCGAGTGATCTTGAAGGCAGTTGCCTTGATGGCTTCTGCGATGGAGGTCATATCGGCATCTTTGGGCATGTTGCGTAGGACGTTGTTCACAACGCCAGGCCCGGAAACGCCAACGTTGACTACCGCATCAGCCTCACCCGAGCCGTGGAATGCGCCAGCCATGAAGGGGTTGTCTTCGACGGCGTTGCAGAACACAACCAATTTGCCGGCGCCAATGCACTGTTTGTCTTTGGTTGCCTCTGCAGCTTGTTTGATGATGCCGGCCATTTTGAATGCAGCATCCATGTTGATGCCAGCGCGCGTTGATCCCACGTTTACCGATGCGCATACATTATCTGTTGCGGCAAGTGCGGCAGGAATTGATTCCATCAGGTTGTTGTCGGCGCGAGAGGCGCCCTTGTGCACGAGTGCAGAAAAACCGCCTACAAAATCGACACCGACTTCTTTGCCAGCTTTGTCCATCGCGATAGCGATAGGGGAAAGGTCGGTGGCTTGGGTTGCAGCGCAGATTTCAGCGATGGGCGTCACGGAAATGCGTTTATTGACGATAGGAATGCCGTATTCGCGCTCAAGCTGCTCAGCGGTAGGAACAAGCTTTTCGGCAGCGGTGGTCATGCGATCGTATACCTTGCGGGCCATAACGTTCACATCTTCATGAGTGCAGCCGCGTAGGTTCAAGCCAAGGGTGATGGTACGAATATCGAGGTGCTGCTTGCTTACCATTGCAAGCGTTTCAGCGATCTCTTCCGGGGTGATCTGCATGGAAACGATCCCTTTCGTTGCGGTTTCATCAATCAGATAATTTTATCACTGCTAAATGCGGGCGGAGCTGCGAACGCGTGCCCTTCGTTATAGAAACACGGTCACTGCAAGGTGCATATAAGTGCGGATGGATTTATTGCCATGCTGTTCTTTCGGCTAATGGGTTCATTGCTCGTTTTGTTTTGGGTTAATGTCGTGATTTTCTGCGAGCTGCTATTCGGGATTGCCTTGAGAGACGCAATCGAATTACAGCCTGTCCATTGCCGTGTACTCTTCAGAAGGTCAAATTCGATAGCATGACTATCTGACGTGAACTAAATGGGAGGTTGCCATGACGAAGGAATCTACTTTAAGCGAAGATAGTTTGGCAAAGCGCATTGCGGACTTTGCAGCTTCTTTCGCTACCAATCAAGAGGCATTGGCGGATCTTGCATCAATTGGTAATCCGAATATGGTTGCAACGCTTGCCGAAGTCGCATTGTCCGATAGAGGCGATGGCTTCGCCTGCTATGTCGCAGAAAATATGGTTGCTATCCGAGCTGCTGCATTCAGAAGCGAAGAGGTCTGCACTGCACTGATAATGGGTTATGAGCTGGGCATTTCGGTTGGTAGTGCTGCCTGCATGAATGACCTTGGCGCGTTGTACTACATGGGAGAACTAGTTCCCCAGGACTACGCAAAAGCCGCAAAGCTCTACGAGCAAGCGATGGACCATGGCTGTTTTCAGTCGATTATCAATTTAGGCTATATCTACGAATATGGTCGCACAGGTGAAGTTGACCATCAAAAGGCGTTTCAGTATTACGCATTGGCTTCCGCCTTGCAGCCGTCTTGCGAGGCGGTATATAAGCTGGGGGATATGTATTCTCGTGGTGAGGCTGTGCCATCCAGCATGGGGAAGGCTTGTCAGCTGTGGGAGCGCAGTCTCGAACTTGCCGGGAGCGTTGTTGAAGCGGCTCAGCCGTCTGTGCGAATCGCTAAGGCAATCGTTAACCCCTCATGTGAAGAGTGGGGAGAAGAATACGACCCCCTCCGTGCGCTGTCGTTGTTTCAGCAGGCCGAAATTGGGTTGCGTATAGATATCTCCAAGGGGGCAACCTATTATCGCAGGCGTCTTATCGAAGCAATCGAAGGCCAAGAATTGGCTCGCCAGCGTATTGTGGAAAAAGTCACAGCAGAAGCCATGGATTAGGCAGGTATACTAAGCCAAATATTCTGCTACTCGTCGGGAATCGATCAACTTCGTGGTTCGAAGATGCTCGATTCCTATTTTGTTTTGCTATGCGGTCTCACGAGTGTCGATGGGGCATACCCGCTTCATGGTTCATCAATTGTCGCAATGTTGCTGTTTTTGGGTGCATTTCTTGCCCGAGTTGCAGCCCCTTGGTACTATGTTATTGCACACTGTGTTCATTAACGATCAGTGTGATTGATGTAACGTCGGGGAAGTTGTTTGCGACCATGCAGGGGGAGGGGCTAACGTGCCAGCTGGTATCAGTATGCACTCGCATAGCGAAAACGCTATTACGGCCCTTGAGCCTTGCTTTGAGGATCGACGCATCACGCGCAGCAAGAAAGCACTGCGCGGTGCGCTCATCTTTCTGATGGAGGAAAAGGGGTTCGACTCCATTACGGTCAACGACCTGTGCTCTGCGGCCGACCTTAATCGCGGTACCTTCTACAATCACTTTCGTGATAAAGAGCACTTGCTTGAATCGTTCGAAGATGAAGTGATGCGCGATTTAGTCGCTATTCAGGCTCAGATGGAATCCATCGATATAAAAGAGGTAGTTGCGGCGCGATTTGCAAAGCGTCCTCTTCCCTTTTTGGTGGAACTCTTCGATTACCTGAGCAAGCAAGGTACTTTTCTGCATGCAGTATTGGGTCCTGGGGGCGATATTCGCTTTGGTCCCCGCTTGCGAGATTCGGTCTGCACCCACCTTATTCAGAGCGTGCTTCACGAGCAGTATCGTAATGACCCCAGTGCATTTGTTGATTACTATTTGGCCTTCTATGCTTCAGCATATTTAGGCGTTATAACCCATTGGATTGAAACCGGTATGAAGGAAAGCTCAGAAGAAATGGCGCTCATTGCCATGCGTTTGCTTTTCATCAGACCGGGGGAACCTATTCGAATGTGAGGAGATTCACCATGGCAACCGAAGCTGGAGTATCTAAACTCCATCTGGGTATCGACGTGGGATCAACCACGGTAAAAGTTGCAGTTTTGGACGAAGACGATCAAATCGTCTATTCAGTCTATCGCCGTCATCATGCGGATGTGCGTGCGACGGTGTTGGAGGTATTGCAGGAAGCGGCTGCGCAATTCCCCGATAAAGAGGTTACAGTTGCCATTACCGGCTCCGGCGGTCTGCTGCTTTCCCAGTGGCTTGGTATTGAATTCGTTCAGGAGGTAATCGCCTCCAAAACGGCAGTTGAAACGTTTATCCCCAAGACCGATGTTGCTATTGAGCTTGGCGGCGAAGACGCTAAGATCATCTACTTCGATAATGGCATAGAGCAGCGCATGAACGGTACGTGCGCTGGTGGTACCGGCGCATTCATCGATCAGATGGCCGCACTTTTGGACACTGACGCAACGGGTCTGAATGAGCTCGCTCAGCATCATACGGTGTTGTATCCGATTGCTAGTCGCTGTGGCGTATTCGCCAAGACCGACGTACAGCCCCTTTTGAACGAGGGAGCTAAAAAAGAAGATATTGCTGCATCGATTTTCCAGAGCGTTGTTACGCAAACCATTTCCGGTTTGGCATGTGGTCGTCCGATTCGCGGTCATGTTGCGTTCCTAGGTGGTCCGCTGCAGTACTTGCCCGAACTTCGCAAGCGCTTCTATGAAACGCTTGAGCTTGATGACGAACACATCATCGTTCCTGATAATGCTCATCTTTTTGTGGCGAGCGGTTGTGCTTTGGCTGGTTCTGAGGCTAAAGCCGAGTTGCTTTCTGCCGTTGTCGAGCGCCTTGAAAATCTGGGCGATGTGCAGGGCAGCGAAGTGGTTCGTCTTCCTCCGCTGTTTAAAGATGAGGCCGATTATCACGAATTCAAGCAGCGCCATGATAGTGAAAAGGTTCGTCGTGCCGACCTTGCAGCCTATGAAGGGGCGGCTTTTCTTGGCATCGATGCTGGTTCGACCACATTCAAGAGCGCCCTTATCGGTGAAGATGGCAGCCTTTTGTGGAGCAGCTACGTCAACAACAAAGGCGACGTTTTAGGTTGTGCGAAGCGTGCCGTTGCCGAGCTGTATCAGCAGCTTCCTGTCGATGAATCGGGCAAGCCCAAGGTGAACATCGCCCATGTTACGGTTACCGGCTACGGCGAGGCGTTGTTGCTCGAAGCTTTGCGTGTTGATTCCGGCGAGATTGAAACGGTTGCGCATCTCCGTGGCTCTCAGGAAATGCTTCCAGGCGTTGAGTTCATCCTGGATATTGGCGGTCAGGACATGAAGTGCCTCCGCGTTAAAGACGGCGTGATTGACCACATCATGTTGAACGAGGCGTGTTCCTCTGGCTGCGGTTCATTTATCGAGAGCTTTGCATCGGGCTTGAATCTTGATGTTTCCGAATTCGCTCAGAGCGCTATCAAGGCTGAAAATCCTGTTGATTTGGGCAGCCGTTGTACGGTGTTCATGAACAGTCGCGTTAAGCAAGCCCAGAAGGAAGGTGCCACGGTTGGAGACATCGCTGCTGGCTTGGCTCTTTCCGTTATCAAAAATGCCTTGTTCAAGGTAATCAAAATTCGCGACCCCCACGAAGTGGGCAATAAGGTTATCGTTCAGGGCGGTACGTTCCTGAATGATGCCGTTTTGCGCGCATTTGAGCAGTTGGCTGAAACCAATGCGGTTCGCCCCGATATTGCGGGAAACATGGGTGCATATGGTGCTGCCCTGTTAGCGCGCGACCGTGCTCATGCTAAGGAAGCAGCATCGGGTGTTCCCGCTCAAACGACCATGCTTGGATTGGATGCCTTGCGTGCGCTTGAGCCTACGCATCGCAATGTGCGCTGCAAAGCATGCTCGAATCATTGTTTGCTCACCATCAACGATTTCGGCATTGACGAGGAAACGGGTAAACACCGTCGTTTTATTACGGGCAACCGTTGTGAAAAGGGCGCGGGATTGGCTGAAGAAGCCGCCAAGGTTCCAAACCTGTTCGAATATAAGACCCATCGCTTATTTGACCATTATCAGCCCCTATCCAAGGAAGAGGCAACTCGTTCCACGGTTGGTATTCCTCGTGCACTGAATATGTACGAAAACTATCCGTTCTGGTTTACGTTCTTTACCGAACTTGGTTTCCGTGTTGAGCTCTCCGATCCTTCAACCAAGAAAACGTATGAAGCAGGTATCGAGTCTATGCCTTCCGAGAGCGTGTGCTACCCAGCCAAGCTCTCTCACGGGCACATCATGAACTTGCTCGAAAAAGACATCGATTTTATCTGGATGCCGTGTGCTAAGTATGAGCGTCAGGAAGACGAGACTGCAGGCAATCATTTCAATTGCCCTATCGTAATGAGCTATTCTGAGGCGTTGAAACTCAATGTCGATGCTCTGAACGAGACCGATATTCAGTTCCTGAATCCTTTTGTTCCCTATCACATGAAGGACAAACTGAAGGAGCGTCTGTATGTCGAGCTTGTTGAGAAACATCCTGAGCTTATGGGTTCCGGCCCCGCTCCTACGCAGGCTGAAATTGACGCTGCGGTAGATGTCGCATGGGCTGAAGACGAACAGCTTCACGAAGACATCCACAACAAGGGCATGGAAACCCTGAAATGGATAGAAGAGCATGGGGTGCACGGCATTGTGCTGGCTGGTCGTCCGTATCACGACGATCCTGAAATCAATCACGCAATCCCAGAATTGCTTACCAGCTTCGGCTTGGCAGTATTTACCGAAGATTCAATTGCCCATTTGGGCCAGGTTGAACGTCCTCTTCGCGCTGTTGACCAGTGGATGTACCATACGCGCTTATACCGTGCCGCAAAGGTGGTAACCCAGCGTGATGATCTCGATTTAATCCAATTGAACAGCTTCGGATGTGGTCTGGATGCCGTTACTACCGATCAGGTCCAGGAAATCCTGGAAGGCTCGGGCAAGATCTATACCGTCTTGAAGATCGATGAGGTTTCCAACTTGGGCGCTGCTCGTATTCGAGTTCGTTCTTTGCTGGCTGCGTTGAAAGACCAATCTGACGAGCGAGCTGAGCAGAATGCAATCGAGGGCGGCTGTCCTGTTTGTGGCATTGATGCTGATAAGCTTGAGGCGGATGTTGCTGCACGCGAGGCTGTCATCAATGCCAAGACCGGCGCTCGCGAAGCTGAGGCTGGCGCTGCCGTTGCTGCAGAGATTGCCAACGGCCAGGGAAGCAGCTGCTCGTGCGGGACGATTGATGAACATGGTGACCCTCATATTCGTGAGGCTGAATCCACTGCTTTCCCGAAGGTTCAGTTCACTCAAGAGATGAAAGATGCTGGGTATACTATTCTTTGTCCCCAGATGGCTCCTATCCATTTCGATCTGCTCGTACCGATCTTCCGCTCAAATGGCTACAACCTTGAATTGTTGCCAGCGGTCGACCATGGAGCGGTGGATGCTGGCCTGAAGTATGTGAACAACGATATTTGCTACCCATCCATTCTGGTTACCGGTCAGATCATGGAAGCGGTTACCTCTGGCCGTTACGACACCGATAAACTTGCCGTGATCATCACCCAAACAGGTGGCGGTTGTCGCGCAACCAACTACATCAGCCTCATTCGCAAGGCGTTGAAGGCGGCGGGTCTGGGTCATATCCCCGTTATCTCTCTTGCGTTTAAGAAGCTGGATGAATCTAATCCTGGTTTCAAAGTAACGGCAACCATGCTGTACAACGCCATATTCGCGTTGTTCTATGGCGACTTGCTTATGCAGTGTCTGTACCGTACGCGCCCGTATGAAATTGAAAAGGGTGCGGCAGAGCAGTTGTTCGATTACTGGATGGAAAAGTGCAAGCTGCAAATTGCCGAAGGCGAGAAATTCGGTCGCTATAAAAAGACGGTTCGCGCCATCGTAGACGACTTCGACAACTTGCCGCTGCAGGGCGAAGGAACCAAGCCGCGCGTCGGTGTTGTTGGTGAGATTTTGGTTAAGTTCCATCCCACGGCAAACAACCAGGTGGTCGACGTCATCGAGGCAGAAGGCTGCGAAGCGGTTGTGCCTGGATTGGTTGACTTCTTCTTATTCGGTATTGCTGGTTCCATCTTCCAACAGGAAGGCGTAGGCAAGTCGAAGAAGGGCGCGATGGGTGCAAAGGCGGGTTTGGCTGCTATTGCGAAGCTGCGCAAGCCCATGAACGATGCCTTGGTGAAGTCAACGCGCTTCGAGCCGCCCACGGATATTTTTGAGCTGGCAAGCTACGCAGAAGAGATCTTGTCTCTGTGCAATTCAATGGGTGAAGGTTGGCTTCTCACCGCTGAGATGTGCGAACTCATCCGCAATGGTGCTCCGAACATCGTGTGCGCTCAGCCCTTCGCATGCTTGCCGAACCATGTTGTTGGCAAGGCGGTAATTAAGGAGCTGCGTCGTCGCTATAAGGGCACTAACATCGTTGCGGTCGATTATGACCCTGGTGCCTCCGAGGTTAACCAGCTTAATCGCATCAAGCTGATGATTTCGGTTGCGAAAGCGAACCTCGCTGAAGAGCTCAAGGCAGAGCAGCAGCACTCGGAAGAGGGAAGTACAACCGAGTTCCATACCGAAAGCGAAGTGGAGACCACGCGCGCATAGTCCTCACGGTTCGTTTGCAACGCTCTTTAGTCGATCCTTCTGGCTGAGAGTTCATTAAAGCGGCAAAAAGGCTTGTTTCCTTTTTGCCGCTTTCTTTTTTCGCAATCGCTTTAGTACGGTGTAAAATTCATACGCTATGGATATGATTTTTGAATTGATCTCTAACCTTTTTGGAATCGAGCCCCTAGGTTTAGCAATTGTCTGTGGGCTTGTTTTTTTGGCCGGCTATGTCGATGCTATCGCTGGGGGAGGCGGGCTAATTTCTCTGCCTGCTTATCTTATTGCTGGTGTTCCGACGCATGCCGCTATAGCCACCAACAAGCTGAGTTCCTGCATGGGCACTACCGTGGCAACGTTTCACTATGCCAAATCGGGTTTTATCAATGTGCGCCTTGCGTTGCCAAGCATCGTCTTTGCCTTCTTGGGGTCGTTTTGCGGCTCCAACATATTGCTGCTCGTTGATGATGGGTTTTTGCGTCTATTTCTTTTGGTGTTGCTTCCGGTAACGGCGATTTATGTAATGAAGTCCAAAAGTTTTGACGCAGCAGGTCTTCAATCGTTTTCGCTTCGTAAGACCACTTTGCTCTGTATGGGAATTGCCTTCGCGGTTGGTGTTTATGATGGGTTCTATGGTCCGGGAACGGGAACGTTTTTGATGCTAATGCTTACTGGATTGGCCCATTTGCGTTTGGACTCTGCGGCGGGCGTTACGAAATCAATCAACCTCACCACCAACTTAGCAGCGTTGATCGTGTTTCTGTTCCATGGCCAAGTAGTCGTACTTCTTGGCCTTCTGGCCGGCTTGTTCAACATGATCGGTAATTATCTAGGCTCTCATAGTTTTACCAAGAACGGGGGTGCTATCGCGCGCCCTATCACCATCGTTGTTTTGCTGGTTTTCTTCGTGAAAGTTGTTTGGGATTTTGTGGCATAGGGCCAATTGGTCAGCTTAAGGAGAAGCCGGGTGTTTGCTTGGTTTTCTTTCCTCGCTTTATTCTGCGATCGAGCGCGGTGTATCAGCTGTTTTCTTACGTTAGAATGATGCCCTTGTTTCTTATTTTTCACTTTTGACGCTTTTGATCTTGCGGTTTGAAGTCCGTCTCCGAAGCGGAAGCTGGTTGGCGTATTGATTGATTTACGATTGCGTATTCTCTATGTGAACGTGTTCATTCTTCACTATGAAAGCGTTATAGTGAGGTCGTAGTAATTGTGAACACGTTCAAAATTGCCGTTTTAGAAGAAACGGCAATAAGGCGGGATTAGCCCGTGCATGGAGAGGCGGTATTGCCATGAGTAAGATTCCAAGTGTTGAAACCATGGGGACTTGTCCGAAATGCGGAGTCCTATTGAATCTTACCGTCGAAGTTACGCCTGAAGAAGTTGTATACCATGGCGTTTGCCCTGAGCATGGGGCATTTGTTCGTTCGGAGCCGCGAGCTGATTTGTCGGAGCTTGGCGTTAAGGTTTCATCTACGGTTGGCATACGCGGCCAACAAGCTTCTGTTGCGTAAGTTTTCGGCTGCAGCCTTTAAACAAACTCGGAACCTAATAGGGGCTGCACTGAAGACAGGAACGTTTAGTGCCGCAGATCATAGATTGCGGCCCAGCATGGACCCCGCTGGCTTCAGCGGGGTCCATTTGCGTTTTGTAGAACTTGGGTAACTTGCTCATCTCGAGACATTAGAGCGCTGTCGGTTTGAGCTTTGGTAAGCGTTATGTAGTTGCTTGCTGTGCTTTAGGCTATGAGACTTTTGCGATAGGGCATTTCGATTGCGCGATGTCGCCGTAACGAATGGCGGCAGTGGGGCAGAGTCTTAGACAGCCGAAGCACATAAGGCACGTTTCTTTTGTCCAGACGGGATGTCCATCTTTGATCTTAATTGCTTCAGCAGGGCAAATCCGGCTGCATTTTCCGCAGCCTATGCAGCTTTTGCATACCGAAAAATTGTCAGTATAAAGAACCTCGTCAAGATCGACACGGGTATAGAGACCTGCGGCACTCTTGGTCTTTCCATCGTTCATGACGCCCTCCTTGCCCTGGCCCCCCTTTTTTATCCATTGTATTGCTCGGTTAAGCGGGAAAATAATGCAATCTGAAACCGCATATATGAGTCAAATTCATATATGAATAGTCAATTGCCTCCATCGTTTTTGAGGTGTGCTTTCTGCTGTTTGCTTTTCAAGGCAGAGATTCGGTGTGGCGGACTGTGTGTAGCGTCGCTGTTTATGCAGCTAGCAGGTTATTGCGCAGCCGAAACATGATGATTTGAGGTCGATAGGCTGCTTAACGATTCAGCTGCTTCGCTATTTGGTTAAGTTCGGTATAATTTCATGGTTATACAAATACAAGGATGAAGAAAGGGTGCATCGTGGCCAACAGCTACAAGCAAACCATGAATCTGCCGCGCACCGACTTCGCGATGCGTGCGAACTTGCCTGAAAACGAACCTAAGCGCCTTGAGTATTGGAACGACATTGACATTTACGCAAAGGTGCTTGAAAAGAACAAGGATAATGCACCCTTCGTCCTGCACGATGGTCCTCCGTACGCAAATGGCCCTATTCATATCGGTCATGCCTTCAATAAGATCCTTAAAGACTTCATCGTTAAGTACAAGTCCATGCGTGGCTTCTATGCTCCCTATGTTCCTGGCTGGGACTGTCATGGCTTGCCAATTGAAAATAAGGTTGAGGAACAGCTCGGCGAAGAGAAGATGGCCAAGATCGATACGGCTACGTTCCGCAAGATCTGTCGTGAATACGCTACTAAGCAGCTTGACGGTCAGCGCGAGGGCTTCAAGCGCCTTGGCGTGCGTGGAGAGTGGGATAACCCATATCTTACCTACTTGCCCGAATATGAAGCTGGCAACATTGAGATTTTCAAGAAGCTCTATCTCGATGGAAGCGTTTATCGCGGTCGCAAGCCCATTCATTGGTGCAGCCATTGTCACACAGCGCTTGCTGAAGCTGAAATTGAATACAGCAACGAAGTAAGCCCCGCTATCTTTGTCCGTTTTGAAATGACTACTACTCCTGCTGGCCTTGAATCGTACGAAGGCAAGATGGATGTAGCCATTTGGACTACTACGCCATGGACGCTCCCTGCAGACCAATGCGTCATTCTTCATCCTGCGGCAGAATACGTAGCTATCGTTGTCGATGGTCGCGCCACCATCGTCGCTCGTGATTTGGTTGAGAAATGCTGCGAGCGTTTTGGCTGGAACAACGAACTTGCTTGTTGCGCTGACGGTAGCGAATGGTCTATGACTGGCGCAGATCTTGCTGGCAATGAGTACAAGCAGCCTATTTTTGCCGACCAGGGCGAAATCGGCAAATTCATCTACGCCGACTACGTAACGCTCGAAGATGGCACGGGCATTGTTCATGGCGCTCCTGGCCATGGCGTTGACGACTACAACGCTGGCATGAAATTCGATATCCCCGTTGTTATGCCTGTCGATGACGATGGCAAATTCTATGTTGGCGAGGGTATCGGCTATGGTGGCCCTTGGGGCGGAATGGATGTCAATGACGCCAACCCCGAGATCATCAAGTGGCTCGACGAAAAGGGTCTCCTTATCCTTCACGAGGATATCGATCATAGTTATCCGCACTGCTGGCGCTGCCATGAACCCGTTATTTTCCGTGCAACTACCCAATGGTTTGTTTCCATGGATAAGACTGGTATTCGCGAAAAGGCATCTAATGCTATCAAGGAAGACGTTACTTGGTATCCTTCCTGGGCTTCCAATCGCATTGGTGCTATGGTCGCCGATCGTCCTGATTGGTGCATCAGCCGTCAGCGCTATTGGGGCGTTCCGATTCCGGTATTTACCTGTGATTCCTGCGGCGAAACCGTGGCAACCGAAGCAACGTTCGATGCGGTGATCGATCTCTTCAAGACCGAAGGCGCCGATGCGTGGTATCGCAAAACGCCCGTCGAATTCCTGCCGGCAGATACCTGTTGCCCTAAGTGCGGTGCCGGCGTTGATCACCTGGAATCCGATAAAGACGTATTGGACGTTTGGTGGGAGTCTGGCGTAAGTCATACCTCCGTTTGCGAAGCTCGAGAGAATCTCCATCGTCCCGCCGATGTGTATCTGGAAGGCTCCGATCAACATCGTGGCTGGTTCCAGTCTTCTTTGCTTACAAGCATTGCGGCATACGGTATTCCGCCCTACAAAAACGTTATCAGCTGCGGTTTCACGCTCGATAAAGATGGTAAAAAGATGTCCAAGTCCTTGGGCAATACCATCGACCCCAGTGATGTGAACAAGACCCTGGGCGCTGAAGTACTTCGCTTGTGGACTAGCTCGGTTGATTACGGCCAAGATGTCTCTATCGGCGATGAGATCCTTCAGCGTACTTCTGAGACCTATCGCAAGTTCCGCAACACCTTCCGCTTCCTGCTTGGCAACTTGGACAACTTCGACGACCAGACCGACTGTGTTGCTTGGGATGAGCTTGAGCCCATCGACCAGTATATGATGGTAAAAACTGCCGCCATGCTCGACGATGTTACGAAGGCATTTGACGAATATCGCTTCCATCACGTTTATCGTGTGGCATACGACTTTGTTACCGATCTTTCCAACGTTTACATGGATGTTGCGAAGGACCGCCTGTATTCTGAGGCTCCGGAAAGCCCTCGACGTCGTGCGGTTCAGACTGTCCTTATGAACATCCTTGAGGTTATGGTTCGTGTGCTTGCCCCCGTTCTTACCTTTACCACTGAAGAGGTTTGGCAGCATTACCCCGAAGCAGCTCGTGGTCGCGAGGGTCGTGAATCCTCTGTTCAGCTGTGCGATTGGCCTACTCGAGAAAGCTTCGTTCCCGCCCTTCCTGCTGAAACGGAACAGCTCGAGGCCCAGTGGGCAACCATCATGGAAGTTCGCGATGTGGTTACCAAAGCCCTCGAAGAGGCGCGCGGTGCCAAAGTTATCAAGAAGAGCCAGGAAGCTAGCGTAGAGGTTACTGTTCCTGCTGCCGCTCTAGCTGTATTGAGCGCTTTCGATGCAGCTGTATTTGAAGAGCTCTTCATCGTTGCGGGTGTTCGCTTTATTGAAGGCTCTGAGCTCGCTTGCGAAGTTGTTGCAGCACAGGGTGAAAAGTGTCCTCGTTGTTGGAACTTCCGTGAGCTCGGCGGCAATGCAAACCATCCTCATGTATGCAAGCGCTGTGGCGATGCGCTTGATACTATTGGTTTCGAAGGCGAAGAGTAAGGCTTTTGCCTGGGATGACCAACGCTTCTAAAAAAGATACAGGTGCCGCCAAAAACGGCGGCACCTGCTTTGCGCGCAACCTTGCCTTATGGGCGGGTTGCGCGTTTTTGTGGTGTGTTGTAGATCGACTCACAAAAGCTTATTTTGATAGCAACTTCCATGTTGGACAAATTGCAGTTCCCGATATCCTCGGCTTGGTTCAGCTCAATTTGGTTCATAACAAGGGCGTTGCTTGGGGAGCCTTTGCGGGGAATATTCCCATAATCGCAATTGCAACTTCCTTGATGTGTGTCGGTATTGCTGCTTTTTCCTTCTACTGGGCGCGTCGCTCCTCAATGCCTGAGATGATTGGGCTCGGGTTGCTGTTTGCAGGCGGAATTGGTAACTTATACGATCGCATTGCACAGGGGTATGTTGTCGATTTCATTACACCGCTCTTTATTGATTTCCCAACTTTTAATATTGCCGACATTGGTGTTACTTGTGGAATTGCTTTGTTGGCTCTTTGCTGGATAGTTCAGATTGTTCGTGAGGGAAAGAATCCTCATGAAACCTCTTCAACTAAGGAGGAATAACGTATGGCGCGAAGCCTTTCAACCACGGTTACCGAAGCATATAACGATATGCGCCTTGATTCCTTTTTGTACGAATCGGGGTTGTACGAATCGCGTAGTAAAGCGGTAAAGCAGATTGAAGCAGGCAAGGTTTTTGTGGGTGGACAGACTCCGACGAAAAAGACTTTGGTGCATACGGGCGATTTCATTGTTTACGAGGAATTCGAAAGCAACGACCGAGTATTTCTTGAACCCCAGGATATTCCACTCGATGTGTTTTTCGAAGATGACGATATGGCCGTCATCAACAAACAAGCTGGTTTAATCTGCCATCCTTCTCCAGGTCATCCTGACGGTACGCTCTCCAATGCGCTCATCTATAAATATGGCCGCGATCATTTGGCGCATATCCAGGGTGACGATCGCCCAGGCATTGTTCACCGCTTAGACGGCGACACTTCAGGACTTATGCTTGTTGCCAAAAACGACGAAATTGGATTTGAGCTGCAGGATGAGATCCGCTCTCGCAATGTTAATAGACGTTATCTGTGTCTGGTGCATGGAAATATTGCCAGTGATACAGGTCTTATTGATGCGCCTATTTTCCGTAGCGATAAAGTTCGTACTCGTATGCAGGTTTCCGATAAACCTCAGGCTCGTTCTTCGGTGACCACGTTCAAGGTGCTGGAACGCTTTGAGTCTTCCAATAAAGACAATGGCTTCTCGCTCATCGAATGTAAATTGTACTCTGGGCGCACACATCAGATCCGTGTGCATATGGAATACATCAAGCATTGGTGTGTTGGTGATCCCATGTATGGCACTCCTGGTAAAGCTGACAACCTTGGTTTAACGCGTCAATTTCTTCATTCCTATTTTGTGGAGTTCGAGCATCCTCGCACGGGTGAGGTGATGGAATTCTTGGCTCCTGTGCCAAAAGATTTGCAGGATACCCTTCGCAAGCTCCAGAACCGTCGCATTGGCCTTACGGATGCAGGCAGGGAAGTGCTCTTTAAGTACTGCCGCGAAGGTCGAGGCATTCAACTTTCTGAAGGCAAGACTGCTGAAGAGGTTGATTCGTTTACGTTTCTGTAAAAGGAGTTCATAGCTGCGTTTCCTGCGGGAAAAATGCGTATATGCTGGTCAAATAGCTATAGAGGTCGCCGTTGAGCGGCCTCTATTTGTTGATAAGCTCATGGCTATTGGGTGGAAGAGGGAGCGTTCTTGACATCCTTGTCTGCTGTTAATAGCGGCGCGATTATTCTTGTAAAGAATACGAGCCAGATAAGCGAAAGGCAAAATCCGCCTATCACATCGCTTGCAAAATGAACCCCTAGGTAAATGCGGCTAATTCCGATCATGGCGATAATCACGCAGAGGGCAATGATGATGAGTGCGCGGCGCACCTTGTCTTTTTCGTAGCGCCAAACGAACCAAACAAGTAAGCCGAAAAACGCCATAGCAACCATTGAATGGCCTGATGGGAAACTGAAACCGCTGGCTTCGGCAAGGCGAAACCCCTCGGGTCGGGGACGTTGCACGATGGCCTTCATTACTTGATTTAGGGCAAGAGCCAGTATCAGGTTCGCTCCCGTGCACAATCCAACTCTTTTTCCCGGCGCAAAGGCGGTTACCAGAACCCAGAGCACCACGATGGTGACAGGTGTTGCCAAATTGGAAAAGCTTTCCATGATGGGCGTTAGCCAGGGCTGGCGAAGGTTTTCAACGATGAGCCAATATGCCGCTTCATCGAGTTTCATTGTTTCGCTTTCGAGTACATTGTCTAAGATGCCCAGATATACGGTGGTGCAAACAACGGCGACCACAAGCAGTTTGTTGTCGAGAAGCAGACGCTTGAATTGATTCGCGGCAGCTATGAGGCGTTCGTTGCTCATGGAATAAGCCCTCTCTGTGGCGGAACAAAACGCATCATATTGTAAAACCGAGGTCGTGCTCGACACGGTGCCGTTTGATATTTGTGGGGAAGAAGTAAGGTTTAAATCGCTTTATTTTTACTGTACATTACCATCTTTTCAGAACCGATATAAGACTTGAACTGGTGTTTTATTGGGTGAATTAAGCCTTATCCGATGTTTTTAGGAGGCTTAATATGGAATCTAGGGGTATTCTTTCGCGGCTCAATAATTCCGTTTGTTTGAGGAAACGGTTGGCTGCAATTTTGGGGGAAGTTGGAGTTGCCGTAACGGATCAAGAGATCATTGATATAGAAAATCAAAGGAATGAATCGCTTAGATCCCATGGGTTGCTGGAGCTTGACTCACGCGCCCTCGAGATGCTTTTGACCTCCCTTGGGCAATCGCCTGTTTTTCCTAGTTATGATTCAGCTAAAACAGTCTGTGACCTTATCGAGCTGTACTATGCTCTTCGCTCGTCGTGTTCTCCTGAGGTCGGTGATCTGGAGCTGATTGAAAAAATTGCCGTTTCTTTCGAAGCTAACGAGGGCGCAGTTGAACTCATTGACCTAGATGCCCTGATTGTTTCTTCTTGCGATTCTTGGGATGCTTTCGGGGAAGCAGTTGATGGATGCGGCTTATGTAACCAGGATTCGTCGATTTGGGAATATGACGAGTTTTCAGCTGGTTGGGATGGGGAAGAATGGGGTTCAGATCATGATGAGTAATGATGTGCAGAGTCTTAGCCCACGTAGCCCCGGTTCGTTGAGGGAGCCGGTTGCTCAATCTTTACCACACGAGATCGATCAGGCGGCTCTCGAAGGATTTGGCCGATTGTTTGGTAGGCTTGTGGCTTTGCGCACGCATGGAGCATCGTCGTCGATTTCTGAGTTCGAGGCGGGTCAGCTTGCTAATTCCCTCTGCTATGTCCTTGGATCGTTCGATCTGCCGTCAGCTTCTTTTAAAAACGCATTAGCCAATGACCCCTTTACCTTGTATGAACGTCAAGTAAAGCATTTGGAGGAGCGCATGGAAGCGCTTCTGGTGAAATGGAAGCATATTTGTGAGCTAATGCCGCCTCTTCGCAATGTTTCTTTGCGCGATACGTTGGAGAGCATTGGCCAGTTAAGGGCCCTATACGATATCCGTTTCCGTGCGCATGAAGTTCCCTGTGACATCCAGTATCAGCTTAGTTGTCCAGTAGATGATAGCTTGATGGGGATCGATTATCTGGAAGCCTGGATAAGCGTGTTGCTAGAAGAAGTTATCTGGATAGCGCAGTTTACGCCAGAAAGCTGTATTTCAGTGCTAGAGCGGTTCTGCCCGGACTATCGAGGGCTTCATATCAATCTGTTCGACCTGCTTAAACCTCGCGAACATCTATTGGAGCGCGTGGAGAAGCGATGTGGGGATGCTCGCTGAACGTCGAGCCTATTGGAGCTTCGCTTGGTTCAGGAATGCAATTAGCATTTTTGCGACTAACTTAATATCGTAGAGATTGGGGCAGCGTCCTGTGCAGATAAAGCTCAGGACGCTGCTCGATTGTATCTGGAATTCGTTAATGGCAGCCGCAAGAAGTGTTATCGCAGTCCCTGCAGTTCGAGCATGCAGGGGCGAGCTCGATATCTTTGTTCTGCATTTTCAGATACAGGCATATGCCGAGTGCGACTATGGCGGCAGCGGCAAATCCGACAGGGCTTAATTGGTTAATGCTGCCAGTTGCGAGCAATCCGAAAGCGTATACGACAAACGAAACGATCCAGGCAATGCCACATTGAAGCACTATCATTTCGAGTGCTGCACGAGTTCCGCCTTGTTCGCTGCGGACCGTAGCGATGGCCGCAACGCATGGCGTGTACAGTAAAACAAAGGCCAGGAATGCCATCGCGGTTACCGGTGTGAACAGCATGGTGAGATCTACTCCTTCGCCCATTACTTGGGTGAGGGTGGATACCACGCTTTCTTTGGCCATAAAGCCCGTCATAAGGGCGGTAGACACGCGCCAGTCCCCATAGCCGAGCGGGGCGAATAGCGGCGCTATAAAGCCGCCTATGCATGCCAGGAGACTAGTATCTACATCTTCTACGACGTTCAGGTGGGCGTCGAAGGTTTGCAGGAACCAAATAATGACGCATGCAGCAAGAACGACGGTGAATGCTTTCTTAATAAAGCCCTTCGCTTTATCCCAAACCAATCGGGCAACGCTCTTCGCGGCGGGGAGACGATAGTTAGGGAGCTCCATAACGAAGGGCACGGGCTCGCCCCTAAAGCGCATGTGCTTTAGCAGGGCGGCAAAGCCAATACCGCATATCACTCCGAACGCGTACATGCCAATCATCACCACAGGTTGCATGGGGCGAGGGAAGAATGCGCCGATAAGCAAAGCGTAGATGGGCAGTTTTGCGCTGCAGCTCATGAAGGGCACCAGCATCGTTGTCATTTTGCGGTCTCGTTCGCTGGAAAGCGTGTGTGTGGCCATGATCGAGGGAACTGAGCATCCAAATCCCATAAGAAGCGGAACGATGCTTCTACCAGAAAGGCCGATTTTGCGCATAGCGCGGTCCATAACAAAGGCGACGCGTGCCATGTAGCCAGAATCCTCCAAAATGGAGAGGAAGAAGAACAGGGTAACGATAGTGGGCAGAAAGCCAATGACTGCCCCCACGCCGGCCCCTACGCCATCTATGAGCAACGACTCTGCAACTGTGTTTAGGCCCCATGACTCAAGGCCTGAAGCCAAAGCATTTAGGACGATATCGACGCCCTCGCTCACTAAATCTGAAAGTGTTCCACCGATAGGGCCAAAGGTCATAGCGAAAACAAAGGCCATGATGGCAAAGAAGCAGGGGATGCCGGTTAAGCGACCGGTTAGAAGCTTGTCTACGGCAACGCTGCGCTTGTGCTCCCTGCTTTCATGGGGGCGTACTACTGTTTTGCTGCATAGGTCGGAGAGGAATGAAAAGCGCATATTCGCCAAAGCCGCTTCGCTGTCCATTCCTGCATCTTTCTCCATGGAGGTGATGAGTTCATCAATGGAAGACAGGGCGCTTTCAGGCAGGCTGAGCTTTTGTTTGATAAGCTCATCGCCTTCTACCATTTTGGTTGCGGCGAATCGAAGGGGTACGGAAGCCTGCTCGGCGTAGGGTTCGATTAGATGAGCTGTTGCGTGGATGCAGCGATGCACTGCTCCTAATGGGTTGTGCTCTTCTTCGCTTGAGGGGCAAAAGTCGATTTGCTCCGGCAGCTCGTAAAAACGAGCAACGTGAAGAGCGTGGTCTACGAGCTCGTCTACGCCCTGGTTTTTTGCAGCAGAAATGGGAACAACGGGGATGCCGAGTTCAGCTTCGAGTTCGTTGACGCGAATGGTTCCACCGTTCTTTTCGACCTCGTCCATCATGTTCAACGCAAGCACCATAGGGATACCCAGTTCCATGATCTGCATGGTGAGGTACATATTACGCTCGATGTTGGTGCCATCGATGATGTTGATAATGCCATCGGGCTTCGATTCGAGCAGGAAATCGCGCGTTACGATTTCTTCATTTGAGTACGGAGAGAGTGAGTAAACTCCAGGCAAATCGGTAACCGTAGCTTCAGAGTGGCTGCGGATAGTGCCGTCTTTCCTATCAACGGTGACGCCGGGAAAGTTGCCAACGTGTTGATTTGCTCCGGTCAGCTGATTGAACAAAGTGGTTTTACCGCAGTTTTGGTTCCCGACCAAGGCAAAGGTCAAGGGGCCGGTTTTAGCGGTTTCTCTTTGGGTGTGACGTCGGTAATCGCCTGCCCCTGAAAGCTCGCCTAAGCCAGGGTGGGCGATGTCCTGGTGGGTGTGATGGCTTTTGCGAAGGGTTGCTGGCTTGTCCGAAAGGGTGACGCGTACGTTTTTTGCCTCTTCAATACGAAGGGTCAACTCAAACCCACGTACTGTGATCTGTATAGGATCTCCCATGGGAGCAACTTTTTGTAGGGTTACCAGAGCGTTGGGGGTGAGCCCCATGTCAAGCAAATGACGTCTGATGGCGCCCGATCCACCCACTGATTCCACTATGGCGTTTTGTCCCGGTTCAAGCTCGCTAAGAAGCATTTGCTCAAATCCCTTTCGATTGGCTTATCGTGCGGTGCTCGATATACGGAATGATAATCCTCTAAGTAAATCAGCTGGATAGGAATTTCATGGGTCAGCTGATTTGACTGGTGGTGGGATTAGGGAAGAAGGCAATACAGCCACGATCACTAAAGCAGCACCAGCGGACCTGTTTCCGAATGTAAACAAAAAAGCAGGTCAGAAGAATTCATTCTTCTGACCTGCTGATTTAGCTGGTCGGGTTGACAGGATTCGAACCTGCGACCCCTTGACCCCCAGTCAAGTGCGCTACCAAACTGCGCCACAACCCGTTCGGTTACTGCCCGAAGCAGCTCCGCTATAATAACCCAAACAACAAAGCTATGCAAAGGGATTTTTCAAAATAATTTTCAAATTTCTTTGGTCCTGTTATCTTCCCAGGTCAAGATGGTGATTAAAGCGATTGTTTAATTCGCCTTTTCCATGGAAAGGGCTTTGTCGAGTATGACATGAGCCAATACGGTTTTAGGGGCAGGGTCGATATGCTCCGCACCGGATTCGGTTACAAGCCAGATTTCATCGTCGTCTTTTCCGAACGTTTTGTTTGCGCCAACCTCGTTTGCGACAATCATATTTGCGCCTTTTTTGGCAAGCTTCTTGCGGGCATTATCGATTACGTCATTCGTTTCAGCGGCAAACCCAATTACAACTTGGTGTTCCTTTTTATGGCCAAGTGTTGCCAAAATATCGGGGTTTTCGGTGAGCTGAATAGCTGAAAGCTCACTATCATTCTTGCCCTTTTTTAGCTTCTTGTCAGCTGGGTTTGCAGGGCGCATATCGGCCACTGCTGCAGCGAACAGGGCGAAATCTGCCTTGTCGAATGAAGCCTCTGCGGCGGCAAGCATGTCGCGTGCGCTTTCGACATACGTCACCTCTACGCCGGCGGGCGCTGGAAGTGCAACAGGCCCAGAGATCAAGGTGACCTGAGCTCCTCGCTTGGCGGCTGCCGTTGCCAGCGCATAGCCAAATTTGCCGGAAGAGCGATTGGTGAGGTAGCGGACTGGATCGATAGGCTCTACTGTGGGTCCAGCAGTAACCATTACGCGCTTGCCCGCAAAGTCGTTTTTGCTTTCTTCATTTTCATTGAGCAGATCAAGGACAGCGGAAACGATGCGTTCCGGTTCGGCGAGGCGGCCGCGCCCAACATCGCCGCAGGCAAGGTAGCCGTCATCGGCTTCAACGAAATGGAAACCACGTGCTTTGAGGGTTTCCATATTGGTTTGCGTGGCAGCGTTTTCGTACATGTGAACATTCATTGCGGGTGCAACCACGATAGGCGCTGTGGTGGCGAGAAGGGTGGTGGAGAACAGATCGTCCGCGATGCCGTGTGCTGCTTTTGCCATCACGTTTGCCGTGCACGGCGCAAGGAGCACAACGTCAGCTTCTGCTGCTAATGAAATGTGGTGAATTGGATCGGAGGGGTCATCGAATAGACCTACCGCAACCGGTTCGTGGGTGAGGGAACGGAAAGTGAGTGGGTCGATAAAGTGCGTTGCATGCTCGGTCATCATCACTTTAACTCGAACGCCGGCTTTTTGGAGTCCTCGTACGATTTCGCATGATTTATAGGCGGCAACTCCTCCGCTTACACCTATAAGAACGGTTTTCTGTTCCGCAGTATCCATCAAATTCGCTCCTTCAGCGATAAAAGGTATAAAAAAGCGCTGTCGATATTGTACGGCAGCGCATGAGATTCTTTGTTGGGGTATTAGCTAGTCGCGTTTGCTGTCTGTGCTGTTTGGCGGCGTTTCCGGAAATTCTCCTGCGCCTTCGTTCCTTCCGTTATCGACTACGAGGGGACCTTCTACGGTAGTGTCTTTCGGGAGGGCAAAGGAGAGCACAACGGCAGAGAGGAACGTGAGGGCAACACTGTTGCCTACAAAGATGTTCTGCAGCAGCTCAGGGAAGTAAACGAATATCTCTCCAACTTGAGTAAATCCAATGCCTAATGCCAGTGAAATAGCGGCAATAGTAATATTGCGCTGCGAAAAACCTGCGCTTGCGATCATCTGGAAGCCGCTTAGGATGATGTTGCCAAACATCATGATGGTGCATCCTCCCAAAACGGCATCAGGGAGAGAGCCAAATACGGCGCTAATAACTGGAATGAAGCCTGCAAGCACCAGCACTCCTGCACCGCAAGCGATAGCACGGCGGTTAACGACTTTGGTCATAGCTACAAGGCCGATGTTTTGAGCGAACGTGGTGAGCGGAGAACAGCCAAAGCAGCCAGCAATGGAGCTGGTAAGGCCGTCGGCGGCTACCGCACCCGAAAACTCGCGTTCGGTGGGAATGCGCTTGTACCCAATAGCGGCGAGCGCTGCAGTATCACCTAAGGTTTCTGCGGCGCTAACCAGGTATAGAAGTGCAACGGCAATAATAGCTCCAGGGTGAAACTCAGGTGCGAAGGGCATAAGCTGGGGCATGCTAAACACGCCGATTCCCTCGAATGCCGAGAAATCAACTTTGCCCATGATGAGCGCCAGAATATAGCCTACGCATAGACCGAACAAGACCGAGAGTTGCTTTGCGTTCCCTTTTACCAATCCTTGAAAAACCAGACAGGAAATGAGGGAGACGAAGCCCAAAGCTAGATTTTCCGGCGAGCCAAAATCAGGAGCGCCGGAACCTCCGCCAAACGATTGCGCACCAACCGATAGCAAAGAAAAGCCGATGGAGGTAACTACAACTGCGGAAACAATGGGCGTGATGAATTTGCGCCAGTATTTAGCGAATAAGCCCAATACGCCCTCGAGCAAACCGCCGACGATAACGGCTCCGACTGCAGCGGGATAGCCATAATTGACAGCAATTCCGCACAACACGGTTACGAAGGTGAAGCTCACACCCATGACGATGGGCATTCGGGCGCCAACTCTCCAGATGGGGAATAGCTGTATAAAAGTGCCGATACCAGCGACGATCATGGCATTTTGGATAAGCATCGCAGTGGTCGCATCATCGAAGCCAGCAGCAGATGCAATGATTGCAATCGGTGCCAAGTTTGCAACAAACATGGCAAGGACATGCTGTAGGCCGTAGGGGAATGCGCGCGCTATGGATATCTTACTGTCGAAGTCTTCGAGTTCGGATTTGGGGTGCGAAGTGGCTTGAGGGGACGAGGGGGAGGTTTGCGTGCTCATCGAAAAGTTATTTCACCTGATTCGGGGTCCATTGCATCAACAATGGCAAGAGATTCAAGTTGATAACCGCGCTGACGAAGCTTTGCGCCGCCTTCTTGGAAACCTTTTTCGATGGCAATGCCAATGCCCTCGATCGTCGCACCCGCGTCTTCGCAAACTTCAATGAGTCCGTTCATGGCGCAACCATTTGCCATGAAATCGTCGATGAGCAGCAGATGGTCTTCGGGCCCAACGAATTTCTTCGAAACGATGACATCGAAGATCTTGCCATGAGTAAAACTCTGAACACGCGTGGCATATACCGTTCCGTCAAGGTTGATGCTCTGTGCCTTCTTTGCGAATACCACAGGAACATTGAATACGCGAGCCACAATTGCTGCGATACCTATGCCGGAAGCTTCGATGGTGAGAATCTTGTTAATGGGCTTGCCGTCGAAGGCACGCTTCCATTCCAAGGCCATTTCCTCAAATAAAGCCACATCCATCTGATGGTTGAGGAAGGAGTCAACTTTAAGGACGTCACCGCTCTTAACGATGCCGTCGCGTTGGATTCGCTCTTCGAGCAGACGCATAGGGCGTCATCCTTTCTGATGCCAGTGAGGACTGGCTTTGGAGTTGGGTATAAAGACGTCGTTAGTCTAACTCACTTTTCTTTTGTTCTGTGGGGAGGCGGTGCATTTTGCTGAGGGGATTGGCATTATTTTATCTCTTTCGGGTAACGGGCTGAGTTCAAGCGCGTAGCTTTGCTATAGTCCTTCTATATGGTTGAACAACACTACACATCACAAGAAAAAGGTCGCGAAAAGCCCCTGCCTGCAGAAGCTGATTTCGCTGCAGCCCTTCGTCGAGCTGACGTATGTGACGAACGTCCCTCCGAGCTGCCCGCTAAGCGCATTAGGTCTTTGCATGACTTTGGGGGGTGGCTGCTTGATTCGACGGTAGTGCGCTCGTTTCGCGCCCAGCTTGCTCCAGGGTTTCTAAACCTCAGTTTCTTGCTGTTATTTTGGGTGTTTGTCTCGGCTTCGATTTTGGGTCTTGCCTTAGAAGATGTTTTCCACGTCTTGGTATACGGTGGCTACGAGAGCCGTGCTGGCTTTGTGTGGGGTCCGTTTTCTCCGATCTATGGCGTGGGAGCAGTGGCGCTGACTCTGTTTCTTAATCGGTTTTACTACACTCACGATCTGATTATTTTTCTCGTTGCCATGGTGGTTGGCGCTTCCCTGGAGTATGGCGCCAGTTGGATGATGGAAACCTTCTGGCACGCCATTGCTTGGGATTACACGGGAACATTCGGCTCGATCAACGGCCGTACCAATTTCTTTTTTGGTGTCATGTGGGGTACGTTGGGATTATTTTGGGTTCGTTTTGTCCTGCCAATTATCAAGGGTGTCCAGAAGCGTTTTTCCCATAAAGGTGGTAGAGCATTCAAAGTTATAAGCTGGTTTTTGGTTGTTTTCATTTTGGTTGATGCCGTTATGACCGTTTTGGTTTTGCATCGCGAAGGTCAGCGTACGCAAGGCATTCCGCCAGCCACTCAAATTGACGTGATGCTTGACGAAGCTTTCCCTGATGAATGGCTTCAAGAGCGTTTCCATAACATGACAGTTTCCGCTGATGTGGGTAAGCAGGAACAGGATCAGACCCAGTAGGTTTACGATCGATGGTCGCCTGGTTTCTTATATGAAACCCGTCAACTCTTGCCTTATTTCGGCAGGTTCAAGGTTGGAGCGAAAAGAAATAAGCTACGGAGGCATTCGCTATGGCGAAGCAGGCTGAAAAGAAAACCAATGCAATGCGAGAGCTTGAGCGTGCAGGTCAGTCCTATGAAGCGCATTCGTTCGACTGCCCTGAGGCGATTTCAGGTGTTGAGGTTGCTCGGGTCCTAAACGAAGACCCTGATTGCGTTTTCAAAACACTTGTGACTGTCGGCAAGAGCGGGGAGCATTATGTGTTCATGATCCCAGTTGCCATGGAGCTAGATCTAAAAAAGGCTGCCGCTGCGGTTGGCGAAAAATCGGTCCATATGGTCAAATCAAAGGAATTACTTGGTCTTACGGGCTATGTGCACGGTGGGTGTTCGCCGTTGGGGATGAAGAGGCTTTTTACCACTACCGTCGATGAAACGGCGGCACTGTACGATCGCATTTATTTTTCCGGTGGCAGGATTGGCTGCCAGATAGAAACAAGTCTTGATTCGCTGAAGGCAGCCATCCCTGTTAAGGAAGCTGACATTACCGCATAACCTTCTTGTACTGCCCGTTTTTTAATATGAGCAGGACATTGTCAATAGGCAATAACGGGCCAAGGGCGGTTG
>ERZ1026888.341-NODE-341-length-26925-cov-14.507555_pt1 | contig 26925 bp, 20 predicted proteins | sample MGYA00380174_ERZ1026888 | MGnify/ENA primary metagenome ERZ1026888 (study PRJEB33269, sample SAMEA4719810) | human gut metagenome | biome: human-associated habitat; feature: organic feature; material: feces | place: Cameroon | collected 2013-10 ...
AGTCCTAACACAAAGTTTGATTCATAATTGTCGAATCCATCGGCTATAAGCTTCTTGTAATAGGGTATTGCCTGTTTGTATCTGAATTGCAGAAACAGCGAGTAGGCAAGCTCTTTATTGATGAGGATGTTGGTGGAATCCTGTTTCTCTACATACGATAAGGCGAAGGCCGAAACGTTTTCGGGCTCGTTGGAGTTGTTCCAGTGTGAAAGGAGTGTGGTAAACACCTCGCTGTCGTTGGGATACATTAGCCTGATACGAAGTCCCCAGTTGTCTATTGCGGATTTGTTGCCAAGGTTCAGATTAGTAAAGAAGAGCATTCTCATGTCCTCGTGGTTGAGGCTGTCTTTGGGTATACTGTCCATACAGGCGATGGCTTTCTTGTTGTCGCCGCGCATTCGGTAGCAGGATGCTAATTTCCGTAATACAGGCAAGTCGCCAGGATGTGTGTTGAGATGTTGTTGATAAAACCCGATGGCATGCTGAGAGTCGTGCTCGGCCATGCAACTGTCGCCCTGGCTCACGAGTGCTGAACGTACAGGATGCTCGTTCTTGCCCTGCATTGTGAGGGCCAGAACGAGAATGTATGTTATTAATAATGTTTTTCTCATATTTTATTTATTAGCATTGGTTAGTGCTTCCTTCAAGGCTTCTATACCTGGGAAGCCAGTGTGCTGGTAGATTTTGTGTCCCTGTTTGTCGATGATTACGTAGGTAGGAATGGCATCAAAATTGTACTGCTTGCCCAACTCGGCGCTTTGGGGATTGCTGATACGAGTGTGAATGCCATGAATGTCGGGTATCATCTCGTTCCACTTGTCGATAGGCGAGGTGGCATCGGCAATGTATATGTAAACTATGTCTTTCCTTTCTTCTTTGATAGGCTTGATGGATTTCATGGCAGCACGGCATGGCATGCACCATGTGTTCCAGAAGTCGATGAGGATGGTCTTGCCCTTGTAGGGAGCGATGAGGGTTTCGATAATCTTTCCGGCGGCCATCTTCTCGGGTATGTCGACGATGGAGAATGTGCCCTTGGCGGCAGCTTCTTCCCTCAACTTCTTCGAGGCTTCGGCATCGGCTTTCGCTTTTTGAGCGACTTGTTCATTCTTGGCCAATAACAATTGTAATACGGGCTGGCAGGTAATCTCGGTTTTGGCGGCCTGGAGTTCTTCCTCGCTGAGCGGTGTGTTGGGGGCTGGCATGAAGGGATTGCTGCTGGTAAGTTTTTTGCCGTACTTGTTGGCCTTGATCAGGTTGTCGCTCAGCTCGTCATTGATAATGTGTATGCCGAGAGGCTTATTGTCCAGTTCGCAGTAATAGGGATAGTAACGCTGATTGACTGAGCGAAGGATGGACATTTTGGACAGTCCCTTAAAATAGGACGCCGAGTCGATGGGTGTTTCTAAGTTCTTTTGGGCTGTGCTGTCTTTGCTTATCATATTGCTCATGCTAAGGTATGTCTTGTAGCTCAAGAGGTGGCCTATGTAGTTGATGTCGAGTTGCACACGGGCATAAGTTTTGCAGGCTTTGCTCACCGCAGCCTTGTCGATGGCCTTCTTGTTGGCTTGATAAGTATCGACGATGAACTGCTTGTATTGCAGGGGTGTCATGCCTCTTATGTCATCGAAGAATGTTCGACCACTCGTCTCCAGATTGTCTTTGACGGTTTGCAACTCGGTGCAGAGGGCGGCATAGTCGCCATCAAACTTCACATTTGTAGAGTCGAGAGTGATGGTCAGCTTTCCTTCGGGAACCATGATGATGGGGATTGCTCGCTTGCCTATCTTCAGGTCTGCCTGGGTAGGCAGCACCAGATTTTCTGTGATGGCGAAGCCCTGTGTGCCATCGGCGTTCTTTCGCAGTTTGGTGTCGTAGGGACCGCCACTAAACGCTCCGTTGTATAAAATTATGCGCACGCGTTCCCTGGATCCAGGAGTGTAGTGGTCGAAGATGACATTTATTTGCGATGGACCGAAGTGGGGTGAAGTCGGTGGCAAAGTAATGGTGTTGTCCTTGGCCTGTGCGGTGAAACCGAATGAAAGAGCCAAGACCAGAAACAAGAGATGGCGACAGATGGTCGTCTTGCAGTAGTTGAATTGTGTCATACGAAATGTTGTTTTATGTAATAATTTGCAGCTACAAAAATAAGTATAATCTTGCAATCTTGCAAACGAATATTACAACAATGAGTGTTAGTATGTCTTGGTTATCAGGTGCTTAAACGTGATATATAACCATACAATTCTCTTTTTTTGTAATCGAATTACGCTTCACGGCTTATCACAGCCTCGAAGGAATCTACCTCGCAGCCACTCTTGATGCGCGACTTTCTTACTCTTATATTAGCCATCGAATATTGCATGATTTGCATCACCTCCTCGTCAGTTTTACCCATGTGGTAGAGTATGCAGAAGAGGCAATGTGATGGATTCAGATCGTAGCAGGCAAGCCGTTTGCTGTATTTTTCGTCTATCATCCTGTAGCTGGCAAGTAGCTGCAGGATTCCCTGTTTGCCGATTTGACTGATGTTCTTGTTCTGTACTGCTTGCGAGTAGTATATGAGTCCCTGACTTATATCGGTCAGTTCGCCGATTTGTGTCTTGTACAATTCTATATCCTTGTCACGTCTTTTCAGTTTGCGTACTTGTGTGGTGATGTCATGATTCAGTTGCTCGCATCGTTCTGCAAGTGTTGCGTTCTCTACGTCTTTTAGCTGATGTAGCGAACTTTGTAGAGCGGCAATGGTGCTTTGGGCTTTTCGTATGCGTGAAACAGAAAGGTATGTCATTGTCAGCAATATGGCAAGCACGATGATGATGGCTACAAGAATCCAGTTCTTCGCTTGCGCATATCGGTAGTTGCTGTAACCTCCTTCATACATTAGTTTCACCTTTTGTTCCTTGTCTGCATTGCCTTGTCTTTCAATGAAGGGTTCTGACTGATGTATTAGTTTGACGATGTTGTCGGCAGCCGTTGTGTCACCCAGGTGTAAGTACACAAAGTAAAACGGTATGAGATATTCATACGAACCCAGGTACATGTAATTGGATAATTCCTCTATTTCCGGTTTATGGGCATTGAGAAATTTCTCTCCTTTGGGTGTCTTGCCGTATCTCCATAGAAAACGATACAGATCCACTGCAGTTTTGTGTTTTATACCACCATAGTTATCTGCCAGATTGATGTAATCCATGATGACGGAGTCGGGAGTGTTTCCTTGTTCTATCAGTTTTTGAAAATAATAGTTGTACATAGGCCCTAATGTACTGTCCTTGTTCTCGGGAATGGAGTAAGCGATGTCGAAAGCTTCTTCTGCCAACTGACGGTCTTGATTGTTCACGGCACGGTAGAGCGTCGCCCAGGCACGATGGGATATGTTGTGGCTTTGTCGTGCCTCGTCCTCGAGTTTTACGGTGTAGGAGTTGTCGTGAGTGATGCGGCACATCAGGTCGTAGAGGTCGAGCTTCTCCTTTTGACGCATGATGGAGCTATGTCTGCAGGCTTGCATCAGTATTTGCAGCGTTTGTGTTGTGTCGTGAGTTGTGTTGAAAGTCATGGCGCCCTTATAATATAATGCACGCGCAAGCATAGGCTCATTGTTTTCTTTGGTAAAGATCTGTATGGCGTCCTCAATGTCGGAATCTCGGCGCAAAAAATATACGCCAGTGATTTGGTATCTTATCTTGCAAGCCAGTAGCTTGTAGTACCCTTTGTTGTCGTTGCTGTCGGTTCTTTCCAAATATACCTTGGCTTGGGCGGGATAATAGTCTGCCATATCGTCTATTTCTTCGAACGAAAGACGATAGTGCGATGGCGTACAGCCGACAACGAAGGTCAGCAACAGGGAAAATAGAAATAATATGACCGTTTTCTTCATTCTGCATGCAAAGGTAAACATTCTTTCTGAAAATCATATACAGATAGGGAAGAAATTTGTGCTGTGATTATCAGTTATATTCGCCCTCGGATATTTGATCTTGCAATGTAATCGCACGTGACATCAAACGAACCACTTCTTTCAGTTCATTGTAATTGTCTAAGCGCTTCTGGTTGATGGCATAACCCTTGATGATGTATTGCTTCAAGATAGAATTAGCCCATTGACGGAATCTGGTACCATTGATTGACTTTACACGATAGCCTACGGAGATAATGACGTCCAGGTTATACATTGTTGTTTCGTAGGTTTGGTCTCCGTCAATACCCATATGTGCAAATTTTGCACATGTGATATTTGGGTCGAGTTCACCTTCTTTGAAACAGTTATTGACATGTCGTGAAATCACAGTTCTGTCACGGCCAAACAACTCTGCCATTTGGCTTTGTGTAAGCCAAACGGTATCATTCTCTAATTTTACATTCAGCTCTATGTTGCCCTCTGGGGAACGATAGATTTCAATGGAAGAATTTCTCTGCTCCATACCTTTCATTATTTAAATGTCCTAATTCTGGTATCCAATTTTTGGATAATTCAGCAAAGATACGATAATTATCTGATTCCTACAAGGTTTTCAAGTATTTTTCCTGCTTTTTTGATGAAACATGTAAAAGATAGAAATGGTTTTGTCTTAATGAAAGCATTCGTTCTTGAGGCTTTTTCTACCTATACCTATATTTAAATGAGATTGCTGCGTTTTTTTGGAATTTATGGTATCTGCGTAACATCAGCTTTTCATCAAACTGCATGAAAAGGGATAGGAATGCTGTGTCATGATACTGAACAATATGTTAATCATATATGCTTAATCGGTTAAAACATGACGAAAAGATGGATTTTTGAGGAATAAAAGATAGAAAAAAGTTGGCTTTTCGTCTCGATTTTATTAAATTTGCAGACGATAAGACAGCATATTGCTAAGCTAATAACTAAACACTATAACGTAAATGATGAAGTACAAGAAGATGGTTCTTACAGTGGCAGTTGGAGCCTTGTCGGTAACAATGACGGCACAGACTGCGCCACAACTCAATGCCAACAACATTGAGGAAGTAATCAAGGCAATGACCTTGGAAGAGAAAGCGCAGCTCTTAGTGGGAGGTGGAAACGATGGATTCGTAGGAAGCGGAGCCATGTTGGGTCACCAGAAGAAGTTTGTTCCTGGTGCTGCAGGAACGACAGTGGCTATTCCGCGTTTGGGAATTCCTGCTACGGTGCAGTGTGATGGTCCGGCAGGAGTGCATATAGATGCACATCGCGAGGGCGACAGCCGTAACTATTATGCCACAGGTTTCCCCGTAGGAACCTGTCTGGCCTCTACCTGGAACACCGATTTGGTGCGCAAAGTGGGCGAAGCCATCGGTAATGAGACCTTGGAGTATGGCTGTGATGTGGTTTTAGGACCAGGCATGAACCTGCATCGCAATCCGCTTTGTGGCAGAAACTTTGAGTATTACTCAGAAGACCCTGTTGTGACAGGTCTTATGGGAACTGCCTTTGTGCTCGGTGTGCAGAGTCAGGGTGTGGGCGTGAGTGCCAAGCATTTTGCTGTGAACTCACAGGAAAGTGACCGTACCCGTGTGGATGAGCGTCTGAGTCAGCGTGCTTTGCGTGAGCTTTATCTCAAGGGCTTTGAGATGATGGTGCGCAAGAGCAATCCTTGGACCATCATGTCGGCGTATAATAAGGTGAACGGTGTCTATGCACAGGGCAACAAAGATCTCTTGACCAACATCCTGCGTAACGACTGGGGATATAAGGGAATCGTCGAGACCGACTGGATTGGTAAGCGTGAAGACCTGCCTGTAGAACAGGAGGTGGCTGCTGGCAACGACCTGATGATGCCAGGCTATCCTGCACAGGTAAAAGATATAGTAAACGCGGTGAAATCGGGTAAATTGGACGTAAATGACGTTGACCGCAACGTGCGCCGTATGTTGGAATACATCGTGAAGACTCCACGTTTCCAGGGGTATAAATATAGTGGCGAGCCCGACCTCAAGGCTCATGCTGCCATTACCCGCCAGAGCAGCACCGAGGGTATGGTGCTCTTGAAGAACAATGCAGCTCTCCCTATCCGTGGCTTGAAGACGGTGGCTCTCTTCGGTGTTAACTCCTACGACTTTATGTCGGGTGGACTTGGTAGTGGAGCTGTCAATGTAGGCTATTCTGTAGATATGGTTACAGGACTGAAGAACATCGGTGTGGCTACTACTCCGCAGCTCACAGAAATCTATCAGAACTATGTGAAATATGCCAAGGCAAAGCTCAAGGCAGACAAGAATCCTATGATGTGGTTCCTGGATCAAGGACAACCAAAGCTCGATGAAATCGATATAACTGAGCGCTGTGTGGCCAATGAGGAACCTAAGGCTGATGCCGCCATCATCACCATCGGACGTCAGGCTGGTGAGGGTATGGACCGTCAGATCAATGGCGAGTTCAACCTCAGTAAGACGGAACAGGATATGATTTTCCGTGTTTCTGATGCCTTCCATGCTAAAGGCAAGAAGGTGATTGTCATCATCAACTCAGGATCTGTTATGGAAACAGCAAGTTGGCGCGACCGTGTGGATGCCATCCTCGTGGCATGGCAACCCGGTATTGAAGGCGGTAACTCTGTGGCCGACATCCTGACAGGAAAGGTGAATCCATCGGGCAAACTGACCATGACTTGGCCTATTGCAGCGACAGATCATCCTTCTACTGCCAACTTCGCCAAGGAGTATGATATGTACACCTATAAGAATATGGAAGGCTGGGGAAAGGGCAATATCCCTGGCGTAGACTTCAGCAATCATGAAGAAGACATCTACGTGGGCTATCGCTACTTCGATACTTTCAAGAAGGATGTGGCTTATCCTTTCGGTTACGGTCTGAGTTATACTACTTTCGAGATGGGCAAGCCTTCTGTCAAGGCTAACGGCAAGAACATAGAGGTAAGTGTAACCGTCAAGAATACTGGCAAGGTTGCTGGCAAGCAGGTGGCACAGGTTTATGTCACCGCTCCTAAGGGTGCTTACGAGAAGCCTGCCAAGGAGTTGAAAACTTTTGGCAAGACCCGTGAGTTGAAGCCAGGCGAAAGCCAGACTTTGAAGATGACTCTCGAGAAGCGCGACTTGGCAAGCTTTGATGAAGCCAACAGTCAGTGGAAGGTTGATGCTGGCAATTATCTGTTCCAGGTGGGAACCGATGTGGAGAGCATCAAGGGAACTGCTACATTAAAAGTAGCTGAATACACCGAGAAGACAAGCAGTGCCTGTGCTCCTAATGTTCAGTTGAATTATCTGAAGCAGAAGTAACTTTAATCGTGTAAGCAGAAGTATCTCTTCTCGTGTAAGAAGTAATACTTCATCACGTACAACTATGTACTCTGCCCATCGCATTGGGCAACTTTGCCCATAACGTTGGGCAGAGTTGTTCAATACGATGGGCAAAAATGCCCATAACGATGGGCAGATACTAATAAAGCCTTTCGCAGACTTTGTTCTCCTCTTCTTTCAGCCCTCCTGCATGATTGTCTTGACAGTTGATAGTTCTCAGTTTCTATAGAAAAGAACAGCTTTTCCGGTTGTTTTTTAGGAAAAGTGTAGTTTTTCTTATTGTTATTTATAGGAAAAGTGTAGTTTTTTCTTGGTCGTTTCGTAGGAAAAGTGTATATTTGCGCCTGTAAAATCATAGGAAAAGTGTAAATATGCTTTATAGAAAGATTGAAAAATATATTATAAGTCACTTACAATCAGGGTCTGACAAGATTTTGATTATAGATGGTGCACGCCAAATAGGTAAGTCCTTTATCATTCGTGAAGTCGGAAAGAAGCTTTTTCCCAACTACATTGAGATAAATATGGAGACAGACAAGCTTGGAGACAGGACTTTTGCCGATGCTAAGACGGTGGATGATTTCTATTTGGCTTTGAGTACGGTGGCAGGTGATAGGATGAAGGAAAAGAATAACACTTTGGTGTTTATTGATGAGATTCAGGCCTACGACCATCTGCTTACTTTACTCAAGTTCCTGCGCGAAGATAACAAGTTTACTTATATAGCCAGCGGCTCGTTACTGGGTGTTACACTCAAGACAACTTCCTCTGTTCCTTTGGGCAGTATCATCATCCGGCACATGTATCCATTGGACTTCGAGGAGTTTTTGATAGCCAATGGTGTAGGACAACTGGTGCTTGATACGATTCGCAAGAAGTTTGCTTCAAGGGAGTCGATGCCGGAAGCTATCCATAACAAACTGCTCGATTTGTTCAAGAAGTATCTCTTGGTAGGAGGCTTGCCTGATGCCGTCAACGAATTCCTGGCTACCAAGAATATCACAGTCATTCGTACCATACAGAATGAAATTCATCACCTCTATGGTGTGGATGCGGCCCGTTATGAGGAAATGCACAATCGCCTGAAGATTCAGCGCATCTACAGTATGATTCCTTCTAACTTGGAAAACAAGAAGAAGCGAGTAGTGGTGACGGATATTGAGGACAAGAAGGGAAAGCGAATGGGTGATTATGTCGAGGAGTTCGACTATCTGATTTCTTCGGGCATTGCGTTGGAAGTGAAGGCCATCAGCAAGCCAAGTTTCCCCTTGATAGAGAATAGTGGTAAAAATCTGCTCAAACTTTATATGAACGATGTGGGTATTCTGACCAGTATTTTCTTTGGCACCAACATCAAGGCGGTGATGGATGATGTGGCAAGCATCAATCTTGGTTCCGTTTATGAGACTGTGGTGGCGCAGGAACTGAAGGCGCATGGTTTCAATCTTTATTATTACGACAATAAGAAAACTGGAGAGGTGGATTATCTGATAGATGACATGGAGCATCTGTCAGTCCTTCCGCTCGAAATCAAGTCGGGTAAGGATTATCAGGTACACAGTGCTTTGGATAAGTTCTTGCAAATCAAGGAATACAACATCCAGGACGCCTTCGTTCTCTCGAATGCTCAGCAGGTGGAACAGAAGAATGGCATCACTTATCTGCCTATCTATTATATAATGTGTATAGAACCGAAGGAGATGGAAAATAAAGTGTTGTAGAAATACTTTTTCTTGTGTTTATACCCATATCGGAAGCCTTGATGGGCAGAGGTCGGTTCTGTATATTTTCTCCTTAGAGAGCACAAATGTGCCCCCAGGCAGGGCACATTTGTGCCATAAGTAGGCATTTTTCCTGCAGCAGTATTTATAAAAAAGGGTTTTTAGCGTAATCCATTTCAAAAAAGCAACAAGCCGAAAACAAGAGACTTATCGTTTTACACCTCCTGTATCGTATTTAGTTTAATTGATGTTAATTATGGATGGTTTGACACAAATAAATCGGTTAAGGCTTTGGCGTTTCTGAATAATGTAGTATTTTCGTATTGTCAATATAAATGTTTACATCATGGTAAAGAATATTGCATCATTTATCTTGCTGGTTGTAATTTGCGTCTCTTGTGGCAAGCATGAGTATCCATCTGCTTTGGTGGAGGCTGACAGTTTGTGTTATTCTAATCCCAAACTGGCATTGGAGAAACTCGCCCAAATCCGAAAAGATTTAGATACAACAAATACTGCGGATTGGATGTATTTCCGTTTAGTAAAGTTAAAGGCACAAGACAAAGCTTACATTCCTCATTCTGATTTGACAAATTTGAACCAAATGATATCTTATTATGAGGGCGAGGGGGATAAGAAAATGTTGCCTGAAATATATTACTTGGCAGGTTCTACCTATTTTGATTTACACGACTCACCACAAGCATTGGATTATTATCATAAGGTCTTGGATAACATTACAGCCGATGATAATTTGCGCCTGTGGGGAATTACACATGCGCAAATTGGTTATGTCATGTTTTATCAAGGAAATTATGCTGCAGCAATTGACCATTACAAAATTTCTTATAGAGTTGATTCTTTAAGAAACGATGTAGAGGGAATGATTTTTGATTTGCGAGATTTGGGACTAACTTATTCTACAGCGGAACAATTGGATAGTGCGATTTTTTATAGTCATAAAGCTTTGCAATTGGCATTGAAGAAAAAAATGCCTCAGATGGCTACTTCTGCAAGGTCAAGTTTGGCGGATATTTATCTGGAAACTCATTATCAAAATGTGGATTCTGCTGGTAAATACATTTTGCCGATGTTTGGTGATATAAGACCTGAAAATAGGAGTGGAATATATTGTGTGGCTATGAAGTACTATAAGTTACGCAATATGCCTGATTCCGTCAATTACTACATAGAGAAATTAGAAAAGTATGGAGAGGTATATGCAAAATGTGATGCCTATCGTATAAAATTAGAAATGATGTTAGAACAAAAGGGGGAAGTTGGCAAGTTGAATGTATGGCGTAAGTTTTTAAACTATAGTGATTCTATAGAAAAGATTACCAAAACAGAGGCTGTTTCCAAATGCCAGTCTCTTTATGATTATACACAAAGAGAAAAAGAAAATACGAGGTTGAAGAGTGAGAATGAGTATCATAAGCTTCTATTAATTATATTGGGATTATCTGCATTTCTACTGGTCATCTTGTTTTATGTGTATTATACGAAAAATAAATATACCAAAGAAAAGCAGCAAAGGCAAATGGAAGAATTACAACATCTTTTGGATAAAAGCACATTGCAAGTTCTTAACAACAAAAAAGCATTGACACGAATAAAGGAGTCGGAAATATATGCGTTGTTTTTAGGAAAGATAAGAGCTGGACAAAATGTGACACAAGAAGAGTGGGATAAACTCGATAAGGCTGTTAATGATTATTTTATAGACTTTAAGTTGAAGCTTTATAGAATTTGTAAGCTATCTGATTTAGAATACCAAATATGCTTACTGTTAAAGATAGAACTTTCTTTGGCTGATATTGCAGTACTCGTTCATCGAGAACCATCTACAATAACTATGTCAAGAAAACGACTATATAAAAAGTTGTTTCAGAAAGAAGGAAAAGCAGAAAAATTGGATGTTTTTATTCGTTCCGTTTAAAGTGAAATATTTCACAACTATAAAAAATAAAACTTGTAATGCTTTGTTTGATAGGTAGTTATAAGTTGTGAATTTTTTGTGAATATCTTTTTGGGGTAATAATTCTCGTTTTTTCATACTTTTGCACCATTATTTTTTTGCGTATGAAAAAAGTGAGTTTAATCTTTATGATGTGCATATTTGTATTAGGTATGCATGCAAGACAACAAGAAAAAGTCAATTTGAAGCTTGTTGTAATTTGTGAAAATAAGGTTGGCAATGGCCAAAATCGTCACAAAGCACCAAACGTAAGACCTTTGCAGGTTTATTACGATGGCGGGTTTGTGTATTTTCAAAATGCTTATGTGGGGGCGTATGTTACATTCCTTGATGAATTTGGAAATGTTCTCGATGAAGAAACTATTTTTGCAAGCGAGTGTGTTATTCCGCAACCTCAATTAGCCAAAGCTCTCCAAATTAGCTTTAGCGATATTGTATTGATCGGTTATTATAATCAGTAGTATTAATAAATTATCAGATTGTTATGAAGAAATTATTATCACTTTTGATGGCAGTTTTTGCTGTTGTGTTGGTATCTTGTTCTGATACCGACGACTTACGGAGTAGTCAACCTTAGTCAGACAGAATCTATTTTGCGGACAAAAATGCTTTTGAAGCATATCTGGCTTCTCCGACATCTGTAGAGTTGGCTTTCCCAAGTGCTTCTGCCTCCAATGATGTTGTTGGGCAGTTCAAAGAATATACTGATGTAGGTAAGTTGTTGAATAAAGACTTAGAGTTTCAGGTAGGTGACACGATATATAAATATTGTGCTTCGGGTAATGGTGTATTTGAGATAGAGGCATCCAAGTATGAGATGTTACGTTCTTTCTATGATAAGGATGCGGAGTTAATAGATAACTTGAGTAGTTTGAAAGAAGTCTCACCTTATAGATATCAGGTAACAGAAGGATTGATATTTGTGTATACAGGAGAGCCAATTATTGTTGTTCAGAATTTTGTAAGTCCTACTCCTACACGTACTTCTCTTGATGGATTAACTCAAGTTCAAACTTCTTTTTGGACAAGTAAAGGTATAACATCGAGTTGCGGTGTAAGGGTTAAGGCCTGGTCAAGAGAAAATACTAATCAAGCATTCCAAGATGCAAATACAGATATGACATTGGAATGGAATATCCAAATAAGAGCTGATAGTGGCGTTGCTTATCGGTCAAGCAAAGGTGGGCTGGCAGGAAAAGGTAATATGATTAAACAAAAAGTTACATCTGACAGTGGATTTGTTAAGTATACTTTGTGGACTAATAGTTTGATACTTGGCAGAGCAAAGTGTTGGGATGGTTCATGGATTGAGGCCAAAGTCACTAAATGATAAAAAAAGAAGTCATGAGGAAAATATTGTTTATATTATTGTCGTTAATGACATGTTTCTCTTATGGGCAAAATAAGGAAACATTTTCTGTGCAAAGTTCTGCATGTCCCAAGCAAATGATAGGTAACTTGACCGTATTTGTTAATCCTGTTAGTAGTAGAGGTATTGTCCCATATTCCGTAAAGAGCAGAAGTAGGAGTAATGAGTATTCTGTTGCTGTTTTAAAGACAACATTCAAAGTGGAAGTAGAACAAAGTGGTGACTATTACCTTCTTGCTAACACATTGTCTACTTACGTACAAAAAGATAAGTTTCAGGAAATTTCTGTATATGTAAATGGAATGTATCAAGGTAAGTTGAATAATACAGAAGCAGACTGGGAAATTATTGGGATAAAAGGAAAAGAGAAAGTATCTTTGAATAAAGGAAATAATGAAATAGTATTTTCTTCCTCTGCTCCATTTTATCCTGAAATTGATGCTGTACAGTTGACTTTAGACAAATCTTCTTTGATCACTACAAACGCTCCATATAATGCTTATAAAGCATTGGCAGCGAAAGATGCGGTCACAAAAAAAACAAAAGAAAGCTGGGAAGTAACCCCAATTGAAGGTAAAATTGTTGGTGATGCAAATGCAACAGTTTGGCAGAATGTCCCAACTGTATATACTTATCACAGAAAGATTTCGGTGACTTCTAAAGAGAAGATGGAAATCCACACTACTCCTGTTGAGAGTGAGGACTATTACGATGTAGATACGTATATGTATTTGTATAAGATAGATGATCCTTATCACTATTCCTGGACTAATGATGATTTTATTGGTTATCATTCAAAGATAGAAGCCACACTTCCTGCAGGTGAATACTATTTGGTTATTCGTGCCAAACAGAATGGCTACGCATCTCAATATATGCCAAGACAGGGGCTTGTGAACGTGTATTGTAATGGTGCATTGCTGAATGAGAATGTACCAATTTCAGGATATCTGATAGATGCACCTGTTAAAACAACAGGAATATTGAATTTCTTTACTAATAAGACATCAGCTTCGTCTCAGTTGTTCCTTATTGATGGTGATCGAATGTTTTATAATAGCGAACCATATACCTATTATCCACCTGCGGATTATGGTTGGCTGGATGGCTCCCGAAAGAAAATCACATTTAGAAGGGGTGTTCCCAATTGGAAGGTTTTGGTAACTACTACGAGTGCTTGGTGGATTTGTTTTGGAAAATGTGATGTGTATGCTGGTCTAAAAGATGCACCATCTAAGTATATGGACAAATTCTCTAATCTGAAATCAGGAGATGCGATTTTGATGGCAGATGATGACTCGAAATACAACTCCGCAGCTTGGGCTGGTGGTATTACAGATAGGAAAATCTGGATAGGTAATTCTTCTAAAGGATCACCTTATGTTTGGAATTCTTGGGATGATTATTTCGGCAACAATCCTGCTCGTTATCAGAACGCTCCTACTTATACGAGAAATGGTGGCGGGGCAAGAAGTGTTATTGTATATTCTAAAGATAGTACAATGACGGGCATTACGCATTTTGCGGTTATGAATAAGGCAAATAATCAACTTCATGGTTTTGACTGTGAAAGTAAAATTGGTACTTGGGGCAGAATTACCCATACCGAAAAATCTCTTTATGGTTCTGAATACGGTAAAACTTATTATAGTTACTATGAGGTTCAGAGTCCTTTGGATTTCAAACATAATACGCTATCCAAATTGGCTCTTCCTACGGTTTGTACTATGGAACAGTCTATTAAAGAGGGATTGTCTATAGATAAAAAAGTTGAACTTTCGGCATCGGAAAAGGAAGAACTTGATGGCTTTGGTAGATTAGTCTTAGATAAAGACTTCGAAAAAATGTATAGTGATTGGGTGGCTGATTATACACTTGCCGATAACTTCGGTGAGGATAATGCAATCTTTTCTGGTCAAGAATTCCAAAAGTTGGTACAACAAGGAAGAAAACATTGGAAGAAAAACATGTCCTTCCTTTGTGACAAAATATTTGTTAATACAAATGAGTATGAGGATGAACAAGATTTGGCTTCTGTGCTCCTCTGTGAAATGGTTGCCCCTTATTATGCTGCCAAAATGGATTCTATTAAGGACGATTGGTTTAAAAATCAATATACAGAAGATGGAAAGTATATCTGTCCTACAATAGAATATTTTACAAAGCGATATGTGAAGAGTATTCTTGAAGAAGAATACACCAAGGCTAATGTCGCCCAAGGTTTTGATGGAAATTCCATAGTTTTAGAAGGTAGAAAGTTAAAAGTCAACCTCGCAAAGGATGCTGTTGTTTCTCTTCAATTCCAAAATGTAACGACAAACAGTAGTTTAATGTTGCTAAACTCTCAGTTAATGAAAAAGGGAAAATATGTGTATGAGATTGATGTGTTACCTTTAGCGTCTGGGGTGAATGTATGTACTTTGGTTGTTAATGGTAAAGCCTCTTCTGTGAAATTGATAAAATAACGACTATGAAACAAGTGGTTTATAATGTAATAGCAGCTATGCTCCTTATGAGCATGGCTGCATGTTCTAATCCTGAAAATCTCTGTGTTGATCCGCAAACTCCGTCAGCATCTGTCGATACCTTGACATATTGGGAACAAGTGAGTTTGTTAGATAACTACCAGCTGTCTGAGTCTGCAGTCTTAAAGTCTGTGGAAAAGTTCAGTGAATTAGCTTCGCCTAAACCTTCAAGAAGTACAGAGGGAAAACTTGATTTGAAGATTATTTCTAAGCAGAATGTTTGTTTGGGTGGACTTTCAAGATGTTCTGAAAATCAAAAGCAAGACTCTATTCCGATATATTATGTCCAAATGGACAAAGATGACAAGCATGGCTATGCTTTGGTTTCTGGAGACATAAGGACGGCAAGAATTCTCGCTTTTGTTCCTAATGCTACTTCAGAAAAGACCTATGAGCAATATCAAATTATTTCTTTGCTGAAAGAAGCCAGTATTCATGCTTGCTTAAAACAAGCATACTTCTTTAATACAATAAAGGACTCTTTGGCGAATACTGCAAAAAAGAAGAGCGTAATGCAAACTCGATCAGAAAAATTGGAAATTTATGAAATTTGGGAAATGGAAGATCAAGGATGGCAGTTTGAAAGGTCTAACACAAAGTTTCCAGAGCTATCTGTTAAATGGGGACAAGGTTATCCATATAATTGCAAGTTGGAGCAAAAAGGATGTACTAATGCAGCTTACGATTACAGGTGTCCTGCTGGATGTGGTGTAGTTGCAATAGCTCAAGCACTTGCATATTATGAGCCAAAACTTAGTATAAATGGTCAATTGGTAGATTGGAAAATGCTTAAAAAGCAAACATGCATAGATAGATCGGCAAGCAGGCAATTAAAAAATCAAATTGGTTTTTTGATGAAGTGGATTGGTGATAAAGCGGAGGCAAAACATGAATGCGATGCGACCTCAACAAATATTAATGCTATCGAAGTTGTATTGGGACAAGTTGGTATGCAATGTGATAAATTGACTCCTTTCAATTGGAATAGTATATATAATTCTATAAATAATGGCAGTCTTGTCGAAGCAAATGCTGTAGGGCTTGAAAATGAGGTTGAAGAAGTATGTCATTCTTGGATTATTGATGGTTATATGATTGCAAATTTCAATTTTGAATCATATAAAGAACAAGCTTTTTATGTTCATAATAATTGGGGGTGGAATGGTTCTTATGATGGTTATTATCTTTTAGAAGATGCTGGAATCAAGTTTGATTTACCAGGGGTGAAATTAGATAGATTGTTAAATATACATGCAAACATTAAAAAGAAATAAAGTGATGAAGCAGTGTTTTTGTAAAGTGAGTTTGTTGTTTGTAGTAATAATAAGCGTGTTGTTGGCAAGCTGTAAGGACGATGATGCGCCTTATTTCGAGCGGAGCGGCTATTTGTTGGATTGTTTCTTGGACGCAGATGAGGAGTATTCTTTGGAGGATGCTGTTGGGCGAACCTTGGATGCATCGTGCAGTATTTCTAATGAGAATGATGGTGTGGCAGAGTTGCAAGTGAATCAAGAAACTGGTAATCATATCATTGTACCCAAGAAGATTGGTCGTACTCGTGTCAAATTAATGAGAGGTGAAGAAAAGGTTTCTATTACTGTTGTGGTAAAGACAGAGGCTATAGACTTCTGGAGAATAACAGACCGAATCGAAAAAATAGATTGCGCTTCTGATTTGAAGGAGATTATACGTGCTGATATGTATGAGTCGCAAGTTCTTCCGCAACTGAAGGTAAATGATGATGTTTATTTCGGTTATGGTAGTAAAGGAAGATGGAATATGAGTTTTTCCAGCAATCGTGATGATTTAAGGGACTTTTATGTGGATTATGCAAAAGGAGATACTGAATACAAGTTCTATGCTTGGCCTGACATGGATAAGAAGCAGGCCTTTACTTTCTCGCTGGATGAAGTGAGACGACCTTCTGGTGGAGAACCTACGAAGTATGGAACTTTTACTTGTGACTTGACGGATTACTATCAACAGAAGTTTGGACAGGACAAAGTGAGACGAGTGGTGCTGTCGTATAAAGTAGTAAGCTTTCGAATGATTATTTAGATGCTTTCGCCTATCCTGTGCATGCTCATAAGAGCTACTTGCGACAGAAGAAATGATCCTTTCCGCAGAAATAAGGAGAAATCCTGAGATAATCCATGGCCTTTGCCGTCAGCAAACAACCGCAGACGGTGAAGGCCACAGCTGTTATTGTGAAGAGGATGAGCGTAGGGTCGAAAGTGAACAAAGGCACAAAGAGCTTGGTGATGATGGTGAAAGCCGGCGAGAACAACAGGATGGGGAGGGTGTTCTTTCCGATGACGAACGCTCCTTTCCTGAAGAGCTGGGGCATGAATCTATATACTGTCAGCCAGAATACTGTCATCACGTAGGTGAGCCACAGGCTGCGGACCAAGACAGGATAAGAACTCTGCCAGGAAGTAATGCCTACGATGGTGACGATGATGGCAAACAATGACGGACGGAAGACACTCAGGAACGGCACGCGAAGGAGCTTGATGCCCACACCAATGGTGAAGAAGATGCAGCAATGCCAGGAGATGATGTCCAACCAAACCACAAAAATGCCGATGAAGGCAACCGTGAGCAGCAGGGCTCCTATCTTGATTTTGTTGCGGTAAAGCCATGAAACGGCATAATAGGCCACATAGCTGATGATGAGGTTGTGGATGTACCAGTATGGCCCCAGTGGCTCCATGGCGAGTTTGCGCAGAAAGACGAGTATGTCGAGCTTGTCGATATGCTCATTGATGGGCAGTATCGAAGCCAGGATGATGTAGAGGCCCTCCATGACGATGTAGGGCACAAGCCACCATTTCACCTTTTGGCAGAATTCGGTAAATGGCTTGTCGACATGAGCCAGGAAACCCGAGATGACAAAGAAGACAGGCGTAGTATAGAGCAGAAAGAACTCCTTGAGCCAGGGGTAGGTCTGTCCCAAATAAACCAAGTGTATCATGATGACGTGCAGGATGAACACACACTTCAGAAAGTCTAATTGTACGATTCTATTCTTCATTGATAAAAAGACATTGTTCTGAAGATATAACGCAACAAGTCTTTTTTTATTATTTTTCATGAGCCTTGCTTTGCCGTTTCGGTGAAATTGCTTAACTTTGCACACAGAATTCGAATTTTTATATCTTTAATGTAATTATGGCAAAAAAAGCTCTTTTGATGATTCTCGATGGATGGGGAATCGGACAGCATGGTAAGGGGGATGTAATCTATAACACTCCAACTCCTTACTTGGATTATTTGACAGCAGTTTCTGCACACTCTCAGCTCCAGGCTTGCGGTGAAAACGTAGGTTTGCCTGACGGACAGATGGGTAACTCTGAGGTAGGTCACCTCAATATCGGTGCAGGTCGCGTGGTATATCAGGATCTCGTTAAGATCAACAAGGCTTGTGAAAGCGGTGACATCTTGAAGAATCAGGAAATCATCAACGCTTATAGCTATGCACAGAAGACTGGCAAGAAGCTCCACTTGATGGGCTTGACCTCTACAGGTGGTGTTCACTCTTCTTTGAACCACCTCTTCAAACTGATCGAAATCGGTAAGGAGTATGGCTTGAAGGAGACATACGTTCACTGTTTCATGGATGGTCGTGACACTGACCCTAAGAGCGGTAAGGGCTTCATCGAGGAAGTGCAGGCTGTTTGTGAGAAGAATGACGCTCACATCGCCAGCATCGTAGGTCGTTTCTACGCCATGGACCGTGACAAGCGTTGGAATCGTGTGAAGGAAGCTTACGACTTGCTCGTTGACGCTAAGGGTAAGCAGGCTACCGATATGGTACAGGCTATGCAGGAAAGCTACGACGAGGGCGTGACCGACGAGTTCATCAAGCCAATCAACAACTCTACTGTAGATGGTACCATCAAGGAAGGTGATGTCATCATCTTCATCAACTATCGTAACGACCGTGCCAAGGAGTTGACCCAGGTGTTGACTCAGCAGGATATGCCAGAGGAAGGCATGCACACCATCAAGGACCTGCAGTACTACTGCATGACTCCATATGATGCAAGCTTCAAGGGTGTACACATCCTCTTCCCTAAGGAAAATGTAATGGATACTCTTGGTGAGTACCTGAGCAAGCAGGGCAAGAAGCAGCTCCATACAGCTGAGACAGAGAAGTATGCACACGTGACATTCTTCTTCAATGGTGGCCGTGAGACACCTTATGAGGGTGAGGACCGTATCCTCGTGCCTTCTCCAAAGGTTGCTACCTACGACTTGAAGCCAGAGATGAGCGCTTACGAGGTGAAGGACAAGTTGGTGGGTGCCATCAATACACAGGAGTATGACTTCATCGTTGTCAACTTCGCCAATGGTGATATGGTAGGCCACACCGGTATCTACAATGCTATTGCCAAGGCTGTTCATGCTGTAGACAACTGCGTAAAGGATGTTATCGAGGCAGCTAAGGCCAACGATTATGAGGCTATCATCATCGCTGACCATGGAAATGCTGATCATGCCATCAATGCTGACGGTACTCCAAACACCGCCCACTCGCTGAACCCTGTGCCATTCATTTATGTAACAGACAATAACTCAGCTACTGTTAAGGATGGTCGTCTGGCCGACGTGGCTCCTTCTATCCTCCATATCATGGGCTTGGAGCAGCCTGCTGACATGACAGGTGAGAACTTGATTTCTGACAATAAGTAAAATACGATTTTATATACCTATAAAAAGTATCCTAAGATACTTGACCAAGTAATATAAGATACTTGCGCAAGTATCTTGAGATACTTTTAAATTTATATTAAGCATGAACGTAAAGATAGAAGACAGCTGGAGACAGCACATAGGTGACGAGTTCGAGAAGCAGTATTTTGTCGATCTCAGCAACTTTGTACGAGAGGAATATCTGCATACGCCTTGTTATCCTCCCGGACGCCTGATATTCAATGCCTTCAATCTTTGCCCTTTTGATGATGTAAAGGTGGTGATTATAGGTCAGGATCCTTACCATGAGCCAGGACAGGCTATGGGACTGAGTTTCTCTGTACCCGAAGGAGTCACTTTTCCACCATCGTTGATGAATATCTTTAAGGAAATACAGATGGATCTTGGTATTCCGATGCCTGCTACAGGTGATCTGACCCGCTGGGCCAAACAGGGAGTGTTATTGCTCAATGCCACCCTGACAGTTAGAGCCCATCAGGCTGCGAGCCATCAGCGCAAGGGATGGGAACAGTTTACGGATGCTGCTATCAAGGCTCTCTGCAGGGACAAGGAGCATCTGGTATTTATTCTTTGGGGAGGCTATGCCCGCAGCAAGGCTTCACTCATCGACTCTTCGCGCCATCTGATATTGCAGAGCGTGCATCCTTCGCCATTATCTGCCAACCGCGGCGGATGGTTTGGCAATCATCATTTCTCCCGCTGTAACGAATATCTCAGACAGAATGGGATAGAACCGATACAATGGTAGAGGCAGCAGAAAAGAGGTTATACATATTTATATATACAGGAAACATTTATGAACAAAGACGAACTGCGTATTCTTCAGGTGGGTGATGTGCTGGTATCACCTAATATTATTACTGAAAAATTCTGTTGCGACCTTGATGCCTGCAAGGGAGAGTGCTGTATCGAAGGCGATGCCGGTGCTCCTGTAAGCCTCGACGAGATTATGGAGATAGAGAATATGCTCGATGTCGTTTGGGAAGACCTGTCGGCTTCGGCACAGGCTGTCATAGATAAGCAGGGTGTGGCGTATACGGATATAGAAGGCGACTTGGTGACGAGCATCGTTAATGGCAAGGACTGCGTATTTACCTGCTATCAGGACCTGAAAGACATGAGCGACGGACACACCATACAGAACTGCTGTCTTTGTGCCTTGGAGCGTGCCTATCGTGAGGGAAAGTCTAAGTTCATGAAACCCATCTCATGTGCCTTGTATCCCATTCGTGCCAAACACTTTGGCAACGGGGTGTATGGTTTGAACTATAACAAATGGAAGATCTGTAAGGCAGCCGTGAAGAAGGGCGAGGAGTTGAACCTGCCCGTATATAAGTTCCTCGAAGGCCCTCTTGTCAAACGATTTGGACAAGAGTGGTATGACGAACTGTGTGCTGTAGCCCGTGAGTTGGGCTATTAGTAGATTTCCAATCCTTCTATTTTCTGTATCTGACTCTTGCGGAAATGGCGGTCGCCCTTGATGGTGATGGATTTTTGCCGGCTCGTGCTGAGACGGCGGAAGGCTTGTTCGTCCATTTCGCCACTGCAGATATATACCAGTCCGTTTATCTCAAGTCTTTCTCCCTTCTTGGCCTCGCGCAGTGTGATGCGTACGGAGCCTTGGAAGAAACGGCCGAAGTCGTAGTGGAGGCCTAAAGAATCTTCGTATTCGGCAATAGGCGACAATACATGTCTTAGCCTGTTGACATAGGCAGGGTAAGTGGGTAGTGTGGTGTAGATGCCCTTGGTCTCTTTCAAAAGTCTGTGCACGGGCTTTTCGGATTCTTGGAAGAAGAAGTCGGAGGCTTTCCAGTTGTTGTCATATTGTCTGTTGTCGAAAACCTCTATGGTGTTTCCTATGCTGTCTTGCGTTATCCGGTTGCCTTCAGACAGGCTGCAGCTCCAGGATTCGTCGGCTTGTTGATAGAACGCCGAGCCGTTATGGCTTGTTCCATAATAATCCAATGTTAGTTGTTTGCTGGCAGCATTCTGTGAATATGCTGTAGCCTGAGGGCATGGCGCATACCATACGGCTATGGTATTGGAGTCTGGTCGCAGATAACGAGTCACATCGTAGGTATGCAGAAGGATTCCTTGCGGAGTTGTGTTTCTGTAGTAGACTTCTCTCGATACATTTCTCTCGTTGATATATACCTTGCAGCTGCCCATACTGGCAAAGGTGATATATGCCTGTTGGGGACGGTGCTTGGTGATATAAGTATGGCGGAACATCACCTCGGTGCTGTCGTCGGGAAAGGGATAAGAAATCCAGTGGGTACCGAACTCTTGACTATGCGAGTTCAGTACCCAGATGATGGAGAATATGATACAAATGATTTTGCGTATCATTTATTTGAAAGTTATTATTATCGTCACTTGGTCGCAGCCTTTTATTTGACAGTCTTGGTCTCACCAGCCTTGAAATGCAGTTTTTTCTGTTTGCCGTTGTAGCAAACGGTGAGCACGCCAGCCTGATGGCTGGTAATCTTGGCTTTGGCAACCTTCCGATTCTTCCAACTGAGGTCTATCTTGTAGTTGCCACGCGCCTTGATACCGTTTATCTCGCCAGTATTCCATACTTCAGGGAGTGATGGCAGCAGTTCCATCGTGTCGCCATCACACTGCATCAGCATCTCACAGATACCAGCAGTTCCACCAAAGTTTCCATCAATCTGGAAGGGTGGGTGAGCATCAAAGAGGTTGGGATAAGTGCCTCCGGAAGAATGGTTCTTTAACGTGTTGGGACTGACATAGTTGAGCAGTTTGCGCAGAATGGCGTACGACTTGTCGGCTCTGTGCAGACGAGCCCACAGACAGATGCGCCATCCTGTACTCCAACCAGTAGAGTTGTCGCCCTTGAACTCCAACGATTTGGATGCGGCTGCAGCAATTTCAGGAGTCTTGACTAATGTGATATGGTTGAAAGGATACAGACCTAAGAGATGAGACTGATGGCGATGTTGCCAATCCCGGTCGTCCCAGTCGTAGTACCATTCTTGCAGATTACCCCTCTTGCCTATCTGATAAGGATGCAAACGATTGATGGCATCTTGCAGAGTAGCCTGATATGCAAGGTCGGTATTGAGTGCCTTTGCTCCCTTGATGGTATTCCTGAAGAGCTCGTGAATGATGGCAAGATCGGCAGTTCCTCCATATAGGGTGCTTCCCTTGTAGCCTTTGTCTGTTATATATTGTGCCTCGGGTGAGGTAGAAGGGGCTGTGATGAGTTCGCCCGGCTTCTTGGGGTTGTCGATAAGCCACTTCAGCATGAAGTCGGAAGCACCTTTCATCAGTGGGTAAGCTGTCTGGCGCAGGAAGTCGAGATCGCGTGTGTAGTCATAGTGATCCCAAAGAGTCTGTACGAGCCAGGCTCCACCCATGTTCCAGTTGCTCCACTTGGGGCTTCCCTTTTTGGTGCCTACAGGATTACTCATGGCCCATGCATCAGTATTATGTCCGGCACACCAGCCTTCCTCTATACCATAAAAATGCTTGGCGGTGTACTTTCCTGTTACGGCAAGGGCCTTTACCAGTCCTTCTACAGGCATGGTGAGTTCTGAGAGGTTGGCTACTTCTGCAGGCCAGTAGTTCTCTTCCAGATTGATGTTGGTGGTATAGTTGCCTCGCCATGGCGACAGACGGGCTGGTGCCCACAGGCCTTGCAGGTTGGCAGGAACACCCGGAGTGCGTGAGCAACTGATGAGCAGGTATCTGCCAAACTGGAAATAGAGCATCTCGAGATATGGGTTTTGCTCCTGCTTCTTTGTATAGTCGAGGAGTTGTTGCTCCGTGTTGCGCTGAGTGTCGTATTGGGCTCCTTTCAGTATGAAACGGGTGCGGTCGAAAAATTGTTTGTAGTCGTTTACATGACGTTGGCGTAGTTCGGGATAAGTATAGTTGACCAGATGCCAGGCATCATCTGCCACCTTTTCTATATATGGAGCTCCTTCGGTCACGGGATGCTTGTCGAAACCATTATAGCTGGTCTCGTTTACGAAGTATATGATGGCCTTGCTCACGCCCTGTAGGTGCAGGGTAGAGTCGGTAGGCGTGATACTTCCATCTGTGTTTCGTATGCTCAGTATGGAGCAGAAATGCGTGCTGTTCTCTGGCTCTCCCATGGCATGACCAGTAAGTGTGAGCTGGTTGCTTGAAGCTTTTACCTGATGAGGGATAAGCGATGTAAGCGAGATGTCGCAGTTGATGGCTTGTTTCTGTGATGCGGTGAGCCTGATGGCTATCACTTTATCTGGATGTGATGCGAAGTACTCCCTTGTGTAGCTAACCCCTTCACGGCTATAGCGAAGTGTGGCTATGGCGCTGTCGAGACTGAGCTGACGGTAGTACTGGGTGGCTTGTCCTGGGTTCTGGTCCTTGATGTTGATGATGGCAAGAGGCTGATAATACTCCGAATTGTGCCCTTGCACATGCAGCTGAAGTGAGTCGGCAGCCTTGTAATCTTCTCTGAAGAGTGCTTCCCTTATCTTAGGAATCCACTTGTAGGCTTCGCCTCCTTCCTGCCTGTCAACAGGTTTCCCCGTCCACAGGGTGATGTCGTTGAGGTAAATAGAATCGTTGTTGGCGCCTCCATATATGAGGGCTCCCAACTTGCCGTTGCCTATAGGCAAGGACTCTTCGAAGACTGTTGCAGGCTTGGTGTACCATAAGTTAAATGGCAACTTGTCCTGTGCAAGTCCTGGTAAACTGTTGGCTAAGAGTAGCGCTGAGAAAACAAACTTTCTCATGGTTTTGGGATTTAAGTACTAAAAGGGCGGACATTCTTGATAAGAAGTCCGCCCTGGTATAAATTTAATTAAGCGTCGATATTAGCGTAGGTTGCGTTCTGCTCGATAAACTCACGGCGTGGCTCTACATCGTCTCCCATCAGCATAGAGAAGATCTCATCAGCATGAGCTGCATTCTCGATGGTGACTTGTTTGAGGAGTCGTGTCTTTGGGTCCATGGTGGTTTCCCAGAGCTGCTCGGGGTTCATCTCACCCAAACCTTTGTATCGCTGAGTGTGGATGTTCTTGTCTTCCACGCCTTCGCCATACTTGTCGATAAAGGCCTGGCGCTGCTGTTCTGTATAGCAGTATTCGCTCACCTTGTTCTTGAAAGAACATTTGTACAGTGGTGGAGTGGCGATATAGAGGTGTCCCTCCTCGATAACCTTTGGCATGAAGCGATAGAACAATGTCATAATCAGGGTGTCGATGTGTGAACCATCGACATCGGCATCCGTCATGATAATAATCTTGTCGTATCTCAACTTGTCTGTGTTGGCCTCCTTGCTGTCTTCTCCGTCTACTCCGAAGCGGACTCCGATGCTCTGGATGATGTTCATTACTGACTCCGCCTCGAACACCTTATGCCATTGCACCTTCTCTACGTTAAGAATCTTACCGCGCAAAGGAAGAATAGCCTGATGGAAGCGGTCGCGTCCCTGCTTGGCAGAACCACCAGCCGAGTCACCCTCGACAAGGAAAATCTCGCACTCCTTAGGATCCTTGATAGAGCAGTCGGCCAACTTGCCTGGCAGACCTCCACCTGTCATAAAGTTCTTGCGCTGTACACTCTCGCGTGCCTTGCGTGCTGCAATACGTGCTGTAGCGGCCAAGACCACTTTTTCACAAATCTTCTTTGCCTCGTCTGGATGTTCCTCTAAATAGTCGGTCAAAGCTTCATTGACAGCCTGTTGTACGGCACCCTGCACCTCGCTGTTTCCAAGCTTGGTCTTGGTCTGACCTTCAAACTGCGGCTCAGCGACCTTGATAGAGATGACAGCTGTAAGACCCTCGCGGAAATCTTCAGGTGCAATCTCGACCTTGGCTTTCTCAATCTGCTTGGCTATGGTTGGCTCTGCTTCTGCGTATGCTTTCAGTGTGCGGGTGAGCGCCATGCGGAAACCAGTGAGGTGGGTTCCACCCTCGATGGTGTTGATATTGTTTACATACGAGTGAATATTCTCGCTGTAATCAGTATTATACATGATGGCAATTTCGATAGGAATGCCCTGCTTTTCTGTCTTCAGATAGATGACATCGTCGAAGAGATGAGTGCGGTGACGGTCTACATAGCGAACGAATTCCTTCAAACCATCCTTGGCATGGAACACCATCTGTTTTGTTTTTCCCTCTTCGTCGGGACGAAGGTCTGTCAGCGTTATCTTGATACCGGCATTAAGGAATGCCAACTCACGCATGCGGCTTGCAATAATATCCCATTTGTATATTGTAGTGGTGAAGATGGTTGGGTCTGGCCAGAACTGCTGGCGTGTACCACGCTTGTCGGTCTCGCCAATCACCTTTACAGGATAGAGAGGCTTTCCCTTTTCGTATTCCTGCTGGTAGATCTTGCCTCCACGGAACACCTGAGACATCATGTGTGTTGACAGAGCATTAACGCAACTAACACCCACACCGTGCAAACCTCCGGAAACTTTGTAGGAACCTTTGTCGAACTTACCTCCGGCATGGAGCACTGTCATTACTACTTCGAGAGCAGACTTGTGCAATTTTTTATGCTCGTCTACAGGAATACCACGTCCGTTGTCTTCTACAGTGATAGAGTTGTCTTCGTTGATAGTTACCTCTATGTTTGTACAGTAACCTGCCATGGCCTCGTCGATAGAGTTGTCTACAGTCTCATTTACCAAGTGATGCAGACCTTTCTCGGAGATGTCACCGATGTACATCGCAGGACGTTTGCGAACAGCCTCAAGTCCTTCGAGAACTTGGATGTTGCTCGCTGAATAATTATTTGCGTTGTTTTGATTTTCTGCCATTTCTTTGTTTAGTATTATTTCCGTGCAAAGATAACAAAAAAAAGCGAGAAAAGGGATAGAATGTTGCTAAAAAACCACAAAAAGCGATGCTTATTTTTTTATTTTTCCCTTTTATATTCAAAAGGGTCGTTTATGCTCCTTTTGTGGGTGAGTTCCTGGATGTTTGGTAAACAAATTAAGGCTGCAATCCTTTCGGAATGCAGCCTTATGTATGTTTATCTCCTAATTTGAGATTAGCCCAACTTAGCGATATGCTGAGCAAGACCAGACTTCAAGTTAGCAGCCTTGTTGCTGTGGATGATGTTGATCTTAGCCAACTTGTCTAAAAGCTTCTGAACAGTAGGATACAGCTTTGTAGCCTCTTCCTTATCTGTCATGTTGCGCAACTTGCGTACAGCGTTACGCATGGTCTTTGCATAATACTTATTGTGCAGAGACTTCTTTTTGTCCTGACGGATTCTCTTGATTGATGATTTATGATTTGCCATCTTAATATTTTATTTTTTTATTTTCTTATGTAGTCCCTAGCAGAGTCGAACTGCTCTTTAGAGAATGAAAATCTCTCGTCC
>ERZ1026888.342-NODE-342-length-26883-cov-5.997764_pt1 | contig 26883 bp, 23 predicted proteins | sample MGYA00380174_ERZ1026888 | MGnify/ENA primary metagenome ERZ1026888 (study PRJEB33269, sample SAMEA4719810) | human gut metagenome | biome: human-associated habitat; feature: organic feature; material: feces | place: Cameroon | collected 2013-10 ...
GGCGCTTTTCCAGCCCAACGCGGCAGAGCGTTTTGGCGGCATCGAGGGAATCGGGGCAGATCTGTGAAGCAAGCTCAACATTTTCAAGCGCCGTAAGGTTGGGAACCAGGTTGTAGAACTGGAATACGAACCCCACGGCGGCGCGGCGGTATTCCACCAGCTGCGATTCGCTGCTGTGAGCGATATCCTGCCCGTCGATGAGCACGTTGCCATCGGTGGCGCTGTCCATGCCGCCCAAAATGTTCAGAGCGGTGGTTTTGCCGGCGCCCGATGCGCCAAGGATTACGGCGAGTTCGCCTTTCTCGACGGAAAAAGATGCGCCATCGAGGGCCCTGATTTCCGCGGCGCCCGACCCGTACCGCTTAACAACGTTGTTGAATTCGATGTACGACATGTCGGCCCCTCGCTTTGCTGCGTACGAAACGGTGCTTTGAATGGGTTTCGCGATAGAGATTGGCCTGCGAAGCCATACGACGCGAAGCACCTTCTACTTTATTTAGTATACGGGAAACCACCAGGTCTGTACCGCTTCCGATTCTGCCTGAATTGGCTTGCGCCAAAAGAATGCCTCCCATTTCTCGCGGTTGGGAAATGGGAGGCAATTGAAAGGCCAGAGCGTTATTCCGGCTATGTTGGAGCTACCTGGATGGGGATGGCGGGCGCTAGGGCTAATCGATGGAAATGAGGCGCTTGCGATCTTCAGGCTTGGGCAGTTCCTTCTTGGGTACGTTGATGCTCAAGATGCCGTTTTCGAACTTGGCGGTAATGTCATCTTCTGAAACGTCGTCGCCAACGTAGAAGCTGCGGCGGCATGAGCCAACGAAGCGTTCCTTGCGAAGGAAGGTGCCGTTTTCGTCCTTGTCTTCCTTCTCTTCATTAGTAGAAGCGTTGATGGTGAGGTAGCCATCGTTTAGCTCGATTTGGACGTTTTCCTTATCGAACCCAGGCAAATCGATGTCGAGTTCGTAGGCTTTGTCGGTTTCCTTGACGTCGGTCTTCGTCAGGGAGGCGTTTGCCTTCGGTGCCGGCTCGGTTCCGAAGAATCCGAAATCGAAGGGATCGCTCATAAAGTCATTGAAAAAGTTCCTACGTGCCAACATGGTTATCATCTTCTTCCTCTGCCACGTAAGGGATTGTTGGCTTGCTGATTCCCTTGCGTGGCTGTTGTTTCTTTTGACAACTGAAATATTACGCGCTTCTTAGCACTCAAATGCCGAGAGTGCTAATTGGGTACCGTTCTGTAACCTTTTATAAGATTATCTAAGTGTCTTATTGGTAGATATTTCAATGCCCAAGGAGGCGAGTATCGAAGCTCGCGTTTGAGAAACTGGGCAAAAGGATTTGATTTGTTTATCGCTCTGGGCGTGTTTGAAACTACACGATTAATTTTTAGCCAATTGGGTGTCAATAACGGGTGCTCGCTTGCTATTATGCGCTCATGCAAAATCGTCAGACATCTTCTTCGCGAAGCGGGAGCCAGCACCGAGAAGAACGATCTTCCCGATCGGGCAGCCGCACGGATCGTTCCAAGAGCACGCGCTCAAATGAAACGCGTGCTGGTTCTGTGCGCTCCTCGAGCCGTTCTGGTGGTCGAGACGAATCTGCCCGTGGGCGCGGCTCACGTGATCATGAAGAACGTGATTTCCACGATCATGATGTGCGCGATGCTCGCTCTGAACGTCAGATGCGCGGCAAAAGGCACGGACACGAATCTGCTCGCGCCAAGCATGATGTGTGCAGTGAGCAGCGTGGGCGCGAATCTGCTCGTGCGGCACGCAGCTATTCCGAAGGCGGAAACCGTACCAGTCGCAATTCCGACGATTCCTCTTCTCGTCGTGGCGGCAGCACGCGCGAGCGCGAAGCGCATGTGGGCTCGAGCAATCGTGGCTTCAGCCCTCGCAAGGGTCAGGGCCTTGGCTCTTCGTGGATGGCCGATCGCGTCGCTTCGTCTTCTTTGCCGTTTGCCACGGTGGCACCTGTCTTATGCATAGTTGTCGTAGTGCTGATTGCCATTTTCCTGGTAACCAGTATTGGTTCTTGCGTAAGCTCGGCCAATAATTCCTCGCAAGGCGATGCTTCGCAGGCCGATCAAATGGAAATCAGTTACACCCCCTCCGTCCAAGCCATCGATGGTGTGTCGGATCCAGGAACCAACGTCCAGGGCATTTCTCTAGCCGATTCGAATGCGAACTATGTGCCGCAATTAAGCGAAGAGGGCGCCGCGCAGGTGCGGGATGCCATTTCTGCCATTACTGCGAACAACAAGGCTGTTGGTTTTGCCTTTATTGACCTGCAAACTGGCAGCGGATACGTCTATAACCTCGATCAACGCGTATACGGTGCTTCTTCGTTCAAGGGCCATGTGCTGATCTATGGATGTCAGCAGGCGCTTGAAACGGGGAAAACGAGCATTTCACGGGTGAACTCCAGCGCGCAAGATGCCATCATAAATTCCGACAATACCTCTTATTACCGCATGCGCAGCGTGTTTGAAAGCTCGGCATCAGAATCGCTTTCTGCGTGGCTTTCGTCCATGAATATCTCTACTACGCTTGCCAACGACACGTCTTTTCCCCACTACTCGGCTCGCGAATCGCTAAAGCTGTGGATGAACACATTCCTCTATTTGAACTCGTCTGATTCCAATAAAGAAATCACTGAGTGGGTGAAAAAGATGTTCTCTGGCACTGCCGTTTCGATGGTACGTAACGGCGTGAACCCAAACTCCAATCCGGTAAGCCGCGAAAAGATGGAAAGCGTGACCAAGGAGCTTCTTGGCGCGTTGTGCACTGGCAAGAAGACGGCAGAAGTTGGCGAAGCCAAGAAGGCAAAAGCGAGTTCGGCCGACGAGTCAGTAACGGTGTATGACAAGGCCGGTTGGATCAACGGGTCGAGCGATGACTCCGTATGCGATGCCGGCATCATCGAAGAAGATGGCAAATATTACCTTATTACAATCATGACGAATCTTGCCGACGGCGAAACCAGCCGTGCTGAGGTTAGCGACCTTGCTGCTGCATTGTGGGATCAGCGTTCAACGCTTGCCCCCGAGCAGGGATACAAGTTGTCCTAAAGCAGAGCTGGGCGAGGCTCGTGCCTCTAGGCAGTCTGTTTGTCTGAAAATCCTGCAGAAAACGTGAAGATTTCTGCAAAGGCCCAAATCGGTTCGCTGCGATGATTGACGAAGAATGCGAATGCAGTATAAACTGCAAAAGTTCGCTTTCAAAAGCCCCGTACATGCTTGCGATTCGAACTCTTTTCCGCCTGGGAAACGTCCCTGCGCCGGCCAAGCTGGTCCAGAGCTTTTCGGTAGCACCGTTTTTGCGGGAAGGAAAGAGATGCGGAGTAGGATCCCGCGCCTCGGGTTGGCAGCAACTTTTGAAAAACGACACTTGTTACTTTATTGGAGGAACACTGTGAAGACCTATTACGCAAAGCCCAACGAAGTTGAGCGCGAATGGCTTCTCATCGACGCTGAGGACCAGGTTCTTGGTCGCGTCGCTTCGAAGGCCGCTCACATTCTTAAGGGTAAGCACAAGCCCACCTACACGCCTCACGTTGACACCGGCGACTTCGTCGTAATCATCAACGCTGACAAGATCAAGATCTCTGGCGTTAAGGCTACCAGCAAGGAATACTATCGTCACAGCGGTTATCCCGGCGGCCTGAAGTGCGAAACCTTCCAGGAGGCCATGCAGAAGCATCCCGAGCGTGTTATCGAGCACGCAGTAAAGGGCATGCTCCCCAAGAACACGCTCGGTCGTGCAATGGGCATGAAGCTCAAGGTTTACGCTGGCGCAGAGCATCCGCATGCAGCGCAGCAGCCCCGCGAGATCAAGATGGAGGATAACTAATGGCAGGCGAAGCAATGTATTACGGCACCGGCCGTCGCAAGAACGCTGTTGCTCGCGTTCGCATCGTTCCCGGCACTGGCAAGGTAACCGTTAACGGTCGCGAAGGTGTTGAGTTCTTCGGCCGTCAGGCTCTTGTCGACTACGCAACCACCCCGTTCGTTGTTACCGACACTCAGGGTCACTTCGATGTAATCGCTCGCTGCAATGGCGGCGGCGTTTCCGGCCAGGCTGGCGCTCTGCGCCACGGCATCGCTCGCGCTCTTCTCGAGGCTGGCGACTACCGTGCAGACCTGAAGAAGGCTGGCTACCTCACGCGCGACTCCCGTATGGTTGAGCGCAAGAAGTACGGCCTGAAGAAGGCTCGTAAGCGTCCGCAGTTCTCGAAGCGCTAAGCGTTCGTTATCTACGCGATGTATTGGAAGGCTCCCATTTTGGGGGCCTTCTTTTTGTTTGAGCCTCTGTGCGGCAAGCAGCTTGCGGAACCACGTGATCTTGAATGCCACGAAGCGGTTAAGTCGCAGTTCTATGCTGTTCTGACCGACTTGTGCGTGTTTGTCTTTGCGGCTGATCCCGGCTTGACCCCTGAAGGGCGGCGGAAGGCGAGCGGCTTTTCTGGTGAGCAATTGTTTTGGCGAGCGGCCACTCTGGCGAGCAACCCTTCTGAGGGGTGGCTGGTGGCTGATTTCGGCGCTGTTTGCAGACATCTGCTTCTTAGTCGCCGGCGCTTATCGATAATGAAGGACATTCGAAAAGCTCAAACGGTAAAAAGCCTGTTCGAAGCGTTGTATTGAAATACGCAATAATGCCGTAATAAAAAAGTGAGTATTATAGTGGCTTTTTATGCGAAAAAATAGCGCTTATGAAGGAAATGTGGTGGAAATAGCCATCAATATTGCCTAAATGGGTAATTATTTCAGATGAACACGTTTTGAACGTGATCATAACCCGTTCATGCATCAAAACAAGCAAAAGCCTTGTTTGAAGCCTTGCATTCCATTCTGACGGTCGTAATATGAACCCGCAATTTGAGTTCAGCGCAAAGCGGATTTCAGTTGCCAAGCAATGGTTTTAATTTCGGTTTGAAAGAAACCGGTTACGTCCGGGAGGATTGATCATCTATGGCATATGTAGTAGCTATTTCCGCATTCTTTGTTGTTGCGGCATTCGGCATGTTCATTAAATACGATTGCGGCAACGGTGCTCAGCTCGAGGCTAAGGCTTCCGAGGCTCGCGCTCAGAAGCAGGCTCAGTTCGCAGTTGAGTCTCGCAACGTATACCTGCGTCAGTTTGATGAGGCTGCAGCTAGCTTCGCCAAGTAGTCGTTTGACGTTGAACTTTCAATAACTAAACAAGCTTGAAAAAGGTCCCGTAAGGGACCTTTTTATTTGTGTGCAATGGGCGAATTGCATCGAATTGTGAATGCGTGATTCGGTTCGCTAGGACTTTGACGGCGAGTGGTACAGAGTTGGTGAAAGCCAGAAGTATGTATGGCATGCGCGGAAGAAGGGTGCTACTCTTATGCGCCATGACTATTTCAAAGAACATACGAGGTTTCTGTCTTGCGCTGCTTGGAGGCATCAGTTGGGGCTTCTCTGGCGCCTGTGCGCAATACCTCTTTCATCATTACAATGTTGATCCGCTCTGGGTGTCCTCGGTTCGAATGTTGTGCGCTGGTATCGTGCTGTGCGCATTTGCCCTTGCAATAGCGCGTGGTCCGTTCCTTGCGATGTGGCGCAATCGAAGCACGGTGGCATCGCTTGTTATTTTCTCGGTGTTCGGCCTGGCATCCTGTCAGATTACCTACCTTCTTGCAATCCAAAATTCGAACGCGGGTACAGCAACGGTGATCCAATACATTGCCCCCGTCCTTGTCGTACTGTATTTATGCGTAAGGAGCCATCGTCGCCCTCTTAAACGCGAGGTTTTGGCAATCGTGCTCGTGATGATGGGCACGTTCCTCGTTGCCACACACGGAAATCCTAACTCGCTGGCTCTGACTCCTGCAGGTTTGTTTTGGTCGCTGGTTTCGGCGGTTACGTATGCTATGTATACCCTTATCCCTCGTAGGCTGATGCTCCACTACGGGAGTGTTCCTGTTGTTGCTGGCGCGCTTCTTATTGGCGGCATTATGCTTTCCATCGTTCTTCAGTCGTGGACGGTAAACCCTGGGTTTGACTTTTCGGGTTGGTTGCTCCTGTTCTTCGGCTTGGTGCTGTTTGGCACCATCATCGGTTTTACATTGTATTTCCAAGCGGTCAAAGACATTGGTGCAACGAAAACGGGCATTGTGGCCAGCATCGAAACGGTTTCGGCAACTTTGTTCGCGGTGCTGTGGCTGGGAACCTCGTTCAGCTGGATCGACATTGTTGGTTTTGTATTCATCATGGCTACGGTATTCGTTCTCGCGAAGCACCCTGGCGATGGCGACATCAAATCTGAAGGCTAATCCATCTTGCTGTTACGTGTATCCGATGGTCTGCGTAGGGCGATTGAACCGCTTGGTCGTTCTTTATAGGGCGTAAGTGCAGTTGATGCCGATTCGAATGAGCGATTTGGGGAGCGTAAACCGTGCTGTCCTGTTTATGAAGTCCAGGGATTGCGGCGATAACGGCTGCGGTTGCCATCATGCTGAGCCATATCTATGTCGTTCGTGCAATTGTTTGCCGAACCGCTGTGCTCGATAAGGCCTAAAAGCAGGCGTTTTCCGATTAGTGCCACTAAAATGCCTTTATCGTGAATCGCTTATTATTTATGTAAATAGAACATGCTCATCTCAATTATTTCTAATAAGAGAATTGCGCAACAGTGCGCAATAATGAAACCACAGCAAGTTACTGCTCTTGCTTGGGGAAGTAAGAGCGTGGCTCCCGTTCAAACGTGCTGGGGGGCACGTAGTAATGGGAAGGTGAACGCCAATGGGGATCGGAGTTCACCAATTGGCAATCTTACAGGGGAGTGAGGTTGCTTATGTGGAGAGGGCGCTCGTAAGGGCGCCCGCTGCATTCTAGGATTTGAGGCCCACAAGGAGGGGCATCATTTTCGCTCATGCAAGCCAGGCTTTTGCCTGGCTTTTTGTTTTATGATCGCATCCGTGTTGCGTTGCCCAGAGCACTGCGCTTGGGTCACCGTGTAAGATTATTCCTGGTCATCTCGCAGCAACGGGCTTGGGCAACCGTCGGTTCATCTCGCAGCGCCTTGGGCGGTCGGCGGGTCGTCCCGCAGCGTCGCGTCTGGAGTGCCGTCGGTTCACCCCGCAGCGCCGAGCCCGAGCCGTCCCGCTCAGATCATCCTGCAGTGTCGAATTTGCATCGCGCCCGGGTCATCCCGCAACGCATAACTTTTGCCGCCTCTAGATCATCTCGCAGTGCCGATTCCAGGTCGCCACGTCCCCGACACCGCCCTGAAGTCGTTGCGGGGAGGCTGAAAACAAAAAAAACGGCTCGGATTGCAACTTTTTTGCGATTAGGGATTGTTATGGACTCCCCCGATCGCAAATCACGGTGCAAAAGCGCAGGTAATCGACTGTTCAGCAGCCTATTTCCGCTTTGAGGGAACAGAAAAGAGTTCCTAATCGCAAAAAAGTTGCAAAAATGTCGGAATATTTGTTTTTGCGAGGCGCCGATCGTTGCAACGCGACAGATCCCGCAAAGGGTAAGTCGCCCCAATAGGGGGATCATGCGAAAACGAATTGACGCGGGTCGGCAGCAGCGAGCTGCTCTTTTTGAGCTGTGACCCATGGTTTTCCTCAAGGCTGATTCCCCGAACACGTTCATCCTGCGAATGGTTAGCGTTGAAAACGTGTTCCAAATTGAACGTGTTCGATGGTCTTTACATGGGGCTTTGCTGTTATGATCGTTTTACATGCACGAATGCGCAGCTTGGTTTATGCCGGGCAGCTCGTATTCTGCAGAGGAGGGGGAAATGAGAGTTGAAGATTTACGCTACTTTGAGCATCTTGCTGAAGTGCTCAACTACACACGCGCGTCAAAAGATCTAGACATTTCACAGCCAACGCTTTCATTGGCAATCAAGCGCCTTGAAGAAGAATGGGGCGTGCAATTGTTTTCGCGCAATCGCTCCACGGTTGAACTTACTGATATTGGGCGGGATATCTCAGATTGCGTTACCGGCGCCCTGCGCAGCCTCGACAGGGCGCGTGTGCTTGCCGAAGAATCCCTTGGCACAGAAAACGCCACGATCAATCTTGGAACCATCTACGCCATGCAGGGCAAGTTCTGGTCGCAGGCTCTGTTCGAATTCCGAGAAAAGAGCCCGTTCGATCCGCATATCACGGTTACGCAGGCGTATTCGCGTGAACTGCTTCGCAGATTGCGCACAGGGCAGCTCGACGTTGCTTTTGCCAGTCGTATAGAGGACACGCCCGACTTGCGTTACAACCTCTGCTGGTCTCAGCCGTTGGTTCTGGGCGTCAACAAAAAGCATCCGTTGGCAAAAAAGAAAGAGGTTTCGCTTGCTGAGCTGAAGGGGCAGGAAATTCTTTCCTACGATCCTGCTTCGCCCGTTTACCAAGAGATCGTTGACTTAATTGAAGGCTACGACCTTAACGTGCAGTTCTCTTACGATGACGAGATCACGCTTTCGTCGTTGGTTGCTGGTAATGAAGCGAAGACCGCCCTGTTCTGCTACTCGTTGATGATCAACGCATTCGATGATGTGGTGTGCATTCCTGTGCGTGAGGCGCCGATCGACTTCCATAAAACCTATGTGGTCAGTCGCGATGAAGGTCGCCAGCCAAAAGTCGTACAAGAATTCATCGATTTTATGAGTGCTCACCGTTTTCCTCGATTATTGAGTTAATATAGAACGCGTTCAAAACGTGTTCTAAAACGTGTTCGTTATTCAGGAACGGGAATACCTGAGCCAGCGTCATTGCGTTTTCTGAACACTGTCGAGGGGATGTGTTCATGATGCAAAAGGGACAGCATGATCAAAGCAAAGTAAACGTAACGTATTCGTACGCTAGCGAACAAGGACTGCAGCAGAGGGCAACAGCTCCGAACCCGCCTTCGGAAACGCAGCTGACCGATCCTCTTTCCTTCATGGCAAAGGCGCGTTGGTTTGCGCTTGGCCTGCTTGGCGGAATTTTCGCCATGATCGCCAAACTCGCTCTTCCTACCAAGATGGGCTTTGAGCAGCGTAAGCAGTCCGAATGGGCTGTGTGGGCAGGCTTTGCGGTTAATACCTTCCTGCTGGTCGTACTTATCAACACCGGCTGCTTGGATATGCTTATTGCAGGCTTGTCGGGCACGGCGACAGCCCCTGCATATGTTTCCCCCGCATTTGGCTAGGCGGAAACCGAGTACAACACACTTTATCGATGGTGAAACGGCCTGGGCGTAGCGCTCGGGTCGTTTTTTTGTGGTGCCTGTCTGGTTTTCGCTGAGGCATAAGCTGGCAGCGGATGTTCTTTTAGGATTGTGCCAAATCAGCTAGGCGAGATAGTGTTCGGCCACTTACCGCTACTACCTTCCGCTTGCGTGTGAAAAAGCGCCAAAACCATGCTCCAATGAGCGAAACAAACCCGTTTCGCGAGCGAAAACTGATTGAAACAAATGCTGATTAGGGTTGAGAGGTACCGAAAAGGCGGCGATGGTTATGGCAAAATAACCAAAAGCCGTTAAGCAGTCGCATAAGCGTCAATACCTAAAAGGAGAAAAGATGGCCCACGTTTCTGAAATCTACGGATCGATGGTGTTCAACGAGCACGTCATGAAGGAACGCCTTCCCTCCGCAACCTACAAGAGCCTTACCAAGACCATTAAGGAAGGTAAGCCTCTCGACATCGAAGTTGCGAATGTCGTTGCTCACGCCATGAAGGAATGGGCTATCGAGCACGGTGCTACCCATTACACGCATTGGTTCCAGCCCCTTTCAGGCATCACCTCTGAAAAGCATGATAGCTTCCTGAACCCCGTAGGTGACGGCACCGCAATCATGACCTTCAGCGGCAAGGAGCTCATTCAGGGCGAGCCCGATGCATCGAGTTTCCCCTCTGGCGGTTTGCGTGCCACGTTCGAGGCTCGCGGCTACACCGCATGGGATCCAACCAGCTTTGCATTCATCAAGGATGAAGTGCTGTGCATCCCTACTGCATTTTGCTCCTACACCGGTGAAGCACTCGACAAGAAAACCCCGCTTCTCCGTTCTATGAGCGTTGTTAACGAACAGGCTCAGCGCGTTTTGAAGTTCTTTGGCGAAGACGGCCATCGCGTGGTTTCCACGGTTGGTGCAGAGCAGGAGTACTTCCTGATTTCCGAGAAGGATTACGTAAAGCGCCAAGACCTCGTCATGACGGGCCGCACCCTGTTCGGCGCTGCTCCGCTTAAGGGACAGGAGCTCGAAGAGCATTACTTCGGCGCCATCCGTCCTACCGTCAACGAGTTCATGAAGGAAGTCGATGACGACCTGTGGGCGCTGGGTGTTTCCGCAAAAACCAAGCACAACGAGGTTGCTCCTGCTCAGCATGAGCTTGCCCCGCTGTTCACCAACTCGAATCGCGCAATCGACGAAAACCTGCTCACCATGGAAAAGATGCGTCTCGATGCATCCCATCATGGCCTGGTTTGCCTGCAGCACGAAAAGCCATTTGAGGGCATCAACGGTTCTGGTAAGCACAACAACTGGTCGCTTTCCTACGACAAGGTTAACCTGCTTGATCCCGGCGATGACCCGATGGACAACCTGCGCTTCCTCGTGTTCCTTGCTTGCGTAATCGAATCGGTTGATGAATATCAGGAGCTGCTGCGCATGTCAGTTGCCTCTGCTGGCAACGATCATCGCTTGGGTGCAAACGAGGCACCTCCGGCCATCATCTCTATCTTCTTGGGCAGCGAGCTGGGCGCTATCGTAGATGCCCTTATCTCTGGTGACGAATACCATTCCGCCGATGCTATCGCAATGGACTTGGGCGTTGCTGTTCTTCCGAAGTTCATGAAGGACAACACCGACCGCAACCGCACCAGCCCCTTCGCGTTCACGGGCAACAAGTTCGAGTTCCGCATGCCTGGTTCTTCGGTAAACCTTTCCGACTGCAACATGATCCTGAACACCGCAATGGCAAAGAGCCTGAAGGGCTTCGCCGATGCGCTTGAGGGTGCTGAAGGCGCCGACTTCGAAAAGAAGGCCATCGCTTACATCAAGAAGACGCTCACCGATCACCAGCGCATCATCTTCAACGGCAATGGCTATTCCGAGGAATGGGAAAAGGAAGCCGAGAAGCGCGGCCTTGCAAACCATCGCAACACCGCAGAGGCTCTGCCTTGCTTCGTAGACCAGAAGTCGCTCGATCTGTTTGACGAGTTCAACGTTCTTACCGAGCCTGAGGTACGTAGCCGTTACGAGGTAAAGCTCGACAAGTACAACAAGCTTCTGAACATCGAGGCACGCACCATGATCCGCATGGTTCGCCGTACGTACCTTCCCGCCATCACCGACTACATGGCCGATCTGGCAAGCAACATCACTACGGTGAAGGCCGCTATCTCTGGTGCTGATATGACTGAGACTGAAAACGTTCTTGAAGTCATCATCGCCGGTGCCGACAAGGCCGCAAAGGCAACGCGCGAACTGATCAAGGTTCACAATGCTGCCGAGGCAATCGAGGCACCGCAGGAGCAGGCTAACGCTTACGCCAACGAGGTAATTCCTGCCATGGATGCCCTTCGTGCCGAGATCGATGCCCTTGAATGTGTGGTAGAGCGCGATTACTGGCCCGTTCCTACCTACAACGACATCCTCTTCTACGCGTAACGCCAAAGTGGGAATATAGGGACAGGTCCCATTTTCCCACTTTGCGAAGAGAGCTCCGCTTGCTAAGTATCACGCAAGCGGAGCTTTTTCTTTGTGTGCTATGCCGAACTGGGAAAATGGGACCTGTCCCTATATTCCCAGGGAGTAGAGCGGCTTAGGCTTTTGTGGCCGTCAGTTGCGGAGCGTTACCAACCTGCAACGTTCTTTCCCGATAATTGACATGTGCGGAGAATCTTTCGTGGAGTGCTGTTCGGACTTGCCATGGCTGGCTAAGATGGGAGCGAAACGGTTCCCGACAACGAAGGGTCTAAAAGCATGGCAAGCGAAAAGGCGCCTGGCAAGCAGTTGGCCAAATCAACGGAGCAGTATCAACTGTTCGAGCAGGCAAGCAGGCCGCTATTCAAGAAATATGAGGCCGCTATTCTCGAAATGCGCACGCGTTTCGAGATTCTTGATGCTGATCTGGAGTATCGCTTAAGCCGCAACCCGATTCATCACATCGAATCGCGTATCAAGGCACCCAAAAGCGTGTATGACAAACTGTATCGTTACGGCGTACCGGTAACGCTGAAATCCATGGAGGAAAACATCCTGGATATTGCGGGCATGCGTGTAATCGTTTCCTATATCGACGATGTGAGCGCATTGCTGAAGGTTCTTTCCCTGCAGGACGATTTGCAGATCGTGAAGGTGAAGGACTATATCACGCACCCCAAGCCAAATGGGTATCGGAGTCTTCACATCATCGTGAAGGTGCCCGTTTATTTCCTTGATCGGAAACAGTATGTGCCTGTTGAAATCCAGCTGCGCACCATAGCAATGGACTTTTGGGCATCGCTTGAGCATACGTTGAAGTACAAGCAGGATGCCAAGGTTGAAGGCATCGACATGTTCGATGAGCTGAAAGATTGCTCCGATATCATCCAAGACGTCGAGCGTCGCATGCAGATTCTGATGCATGCCGTGCAGACGTCCGACGTCGAAGAGGCTGCCAGCAGGCGTCGCGCTCAGATCGAGGAGCAAGAAAAGGTTGTTGCTGGCGTTGCCGATGCGGCGTCGGGAAAGCCTGAGCGCGCTATATCCTCCAGCACCAAAACGGTAACCGAGGCCGCGGTGCAGCGATCGATTTCCGATGCCGCTGCCGTTCGTGAGAAAACTGAGTAGCGCGCAGCTTAAAGCATTGTTTTGCAGGTGGTGCGGCGTATGCGCTTGCCCTGCAGGTTTGGGCTGTCTGCCAGGGTCGGGCCCTGCTGGCCATTGGGAATGCTGTCCTCTCAGATTCAAGCGCCGTCGCCGGCCTTCGCTGCAGGGGTGCTCGCATTAGGCTGCTAGGTTGGGCTCCTGCGGATTGGATTGACGTGGGAGTTTGCAAAGGTTGCAGCCTCAGGAGGCATCGACTCTTCAGAAATCCCCTACCTTTTACGGAGTAGAAGGCTCCAGTTGCTGCCTTTTTGTGCTGAACTACATCACTCTACTTAGTTGGAGTAGAATAGAAAACCGAAAAAGTTCCCAGCGGGGCGTGCTTACGCGTCCTGGGCTTTGGGGGAAGAAGAACCGCGAAAGGAAGAATAATGGCTGACGTGCAACCTGTTAAGTACATCTGGAAGAACGGCGAAATGGTGCCGTGGGAGCAGGCAACGACGCACGTTCTGACCCATGCCCTCCATTACGGTTCCGGCGTGTTTGAAGGCATCCGCTGCTACCACAACGAAGAAACCGATGAAGCGGTTATCTTCCGTCTTCGCGACCATATGGAACGCCTGGAGCGCAGCTCCAAGATTGCCATGATGGATCTTCCTTACAGCGTAGACGAGCTGTGCGAAGCAACCGTTGAGCTTATCAAGAAGAACGAACTGAAGTCCTGCTACATTCGTCCTCTTGCCTACTATGGCTATGGTCAGATGGGCGTAGACCCCACGGGTGCTCCGGTAGACGTCATCATCGCAGTATGGCCTTGGGGCGCATACATGGGCGAAGATGCCCTTAAGAACGGTATCCCCGTTGGCGTTTCTTCCTGGCGTCAGCGTTCTTTCAATGCAATTCCTCCTGCCGTTAAGTCTTCCGCTTCCTACATGAACTCCATCTTGGCAAAGCTCGAGGCAAAGAAGCATGGCTATGCGGAAGCCGTTATGCTCAACGAGCAGGGTTATGTTTGCGAAGGCACGGGCGAAAACCTCTTCACCGTTCGCAACGGTATCCTCTCTACGCCTCCGCTGTCCGACGGCCTGCTTGAGGGCATCACTCGTGACACCATCCTGCATATCGCTTCCGACATGGATATTCTCGCTATCGAGGAATCCCTTACGCGCTCTGATCTGTACATTGCCGACGAGATGTTCATGTGCGGTTCCGCCGCCGAACTCACGCCTGTCCGCAGCGTAGACGACCGTGAAATCGGTCCCATGGGTCCCATTACCAAGCAGCTTCAGGAACGCTATTTCGAGGTTGCCTATGGTAAGGCACCGGAATACGAAGAGTGGATCATTCGCTTCTAATCAAACTGCGCTACCAGTGCGCTTTCTTCAAGCCGCATCCCCCTTTGCCGTAAGGCACAGGGGTGCGGCTTGTTTTATCAGGGGACAACATGCGCGCTGCCTGTGAGGGCAACGCATCAGGGGAATCATCAACGGTGAAAGGGGTATGGGATATGCCGGAGCTTAGAACGAGAGAAGTGGAAGATCTGCTTGAGGTCTTTGCGGGCTTAACCCGTCCCGATGATGTATTTGCCCTGCTGGAAGATTTGTTCACCGTTCGCGAGATCAAAGACACCTCGCAGCGTTTGGATGTGGCGCGTATGTTGCGCAAGGGCAGCTCATACGCTGTTATCGAAAAGGCAACCGGCGCCTCTGCGACAACCATCGCCCGTGTATCAAAGGCATTGAACTACGGTGCGGGCGGATATGGTTTGGCATTTGAGGTGCTTGATGCCAAAGAGGCCGAAGGTGGGCAAGCCGCTGAACCGGAAAACCCCGCAACCGCAGGCGAAAACTAAAAGGACGGCAACAGCTATGTTGCCCTGCGAAGCCGCCAAAGCGCGGCTTCTTTACTGAAAGGAACAAAGAGCCAATGAGTTCGTTCGCAGCATTCTGCAAACGTAAGGATATCGAGATTTCTGTTCAGCGTTATCTGATTGACGCTTTGGGCGCCATGGCACAAGGTCTGTTCGCCTCGCTGCTCATGGGCACCATTCTTTCGACCATTGGCCAGCAGGCTGGGATCGACGTATTGGTGCAGGTGGGCGATTTCGCCAAAAGCGCTGCCGGTCCTGCCATGGCCGTATCCATCGGGTTTGCGCTGAAGGCGCCATCGTTGGTGCTATTTTCCCTGGTTGCGGTTGGCTATGCAGCGAACAGCTTGGGCGGAGCGGGCGGCCCATTGGCGGTGCTTGTGGTTGCCATCGTAGCCTCTGAATGCGGCAAGCTAGTTGCTAACGAAACGAAGATAGATATTCTGGTTACTCCTTCGGTCACCATCCTGGTGGGATGTTTGCTCTCCATGGCATGCGCGCCTTCCATCGGTGCGGGTGCTACTGCGGTAGGTTCGCTTATCATGTGGGCTACGGAGCTTCAGCCATTCTTCATGGGCATCCTGGTGTCGGCTTTGGTGGGCATTGCCCTTACTCTGCCAATCTCCTCGGCGGCTATCTGCGCGGCATTGAGCCTTACTGGTTTGGCGGGAGGCGCTGCTGTTGCCGGCTGCTGCGCTCAGATGGTTGGTTTCGCGGTAATGAGCTTCAAAGAAAACCGCTGGGGCGGTTTGATTTCGCAAGGTCTGGGAACGTCGATGCTGCAGATGGGCAATATCGTGCGTAACCCACGCATCTGGATTCCTCCCACGCTGGCCTCCATGATCACTGGCCCCATTGCTACCTGTATTTTCCAGCTCAAGATGAACGGTCCTGCCATTTCGTCAGGCATGGGTACTTGTGGTCTGGTTGGTCCTATTGGTGTGTACACGGGTTGGGTTGCCGATATGGCATCGGGTGCAATGACGGCCATTACCGCTATGGATTGGGCAGGTTTGGTGCTTATCTGTTTCGTGCTTCCTGCGGTATTAACCTACGCATTCGGTCTTGTTTTGCGTAAGATTGGCTGGATCAAGGAAGGCGACCTTACGCTTGAATCTGCTGACGATATGGTGAAAGCCGAATAAAAGGCAGGGCTTCTTAATTGTTTCTCGCTGAAGGGAGGGAATGAACATGGGAAAACGGTTTGCAGCTGTTTTGGTGGCGCTCTGTGTTGCGTTGGCCTCTCTGTGCCTTTCGGGTTGCGCAGAAAAAGACAGTAAACCCAGCTATCAGCTGGTAACCGAAGGCAAGCTCACCGTTGCCATGGCCCCCAATTTCCCTCCGTTCGATGCTTTGGACGGCGAGGCTCCTACGGGCTTCGACGTGAGCGTTGCTCGCGAAGTGGCGAATCGTCTGGGACTTCAGCTTGAAATCAAAGCGGTTTCTTTCGATGAACTGGTGCAGGGCGTGCACGACGGCACCTACGATGTTGCCATTTCGGCGCTCTCCATCAATCCCAGTCGGTCGGAATTGGTTGATTTCTCATCTCCGTATTACCTGGTAGACCAAGTGATTGTGGCCAAGAAGGGCGTGTATGAGAAGGTGTCCGAGCTGAAAGGCAAGCAAGTTGCCGCCGAGGCTGGGACCACAGGGTACGACTATGCCATGGCGAATGTTACGGAAAACGTTGTTGCCTACAAAACGGCAGCTGAATGCTTCGCTGCGTTGGAGGCAGGGCAGGTTGCCGCTGTGGTAACCGACGAGCCTGCTGCAACATATCTTCTGAGCAACGCCTATCCCAATTGCACCATCTTGGAAACGGTGGCAACGTGCGAAAAATACGCCGTTGCCGTGAACAAGGACAACCGAGCTTTGACGGATGCCATCAATGATGCCCTCAGCCAGATGGATAAAGACGGAACCCTTGCCGCGCTCCAAAAGCAAGTTGGGTAGAGTTTTTCGTGCTATCTCCGAGCGTTTCTTCGGGTGTGCTCTTTGCCCCAGGTGAGGGGCGCTCGGTTCGTTGTTGGCGGCAGGAGTTAAGCAGACGTGTACCTTTCCCCAAGTGGAGAGCGCACGGGCGCGTAGCTGGATTCGATAGCCCCTAGAAGCTACTTGTGGTAGGGCTCGTGGCGAATGATTTTGAATGCCCGATAAATCTGTTCGAGCAGAACAACGCGAGCAAGGTTGTGGGGTAGGGTTATAGGCCCAAAGCTGATGCGCTCTGTGGCGCGCTGCTTCACTTCTTTTGTCACGCCATCGCTTCCGCCGATGATAAAGGAAATATGCGAATCGCTGTTGAGCGCATAATTGTCAATTTTTTGCGCCAGGCCTTCGCTGGAAGTTTCTTTTCCGCGAATGTCCATCAAGATAATGGGACCGCGTTCTGGCAATGCGGAAAGCAAAGCTGCGGCTTCCTTTTCTGCATTGGAGTCGGGGAGTTCTCGCACTTCGATTTTTGCATATCCGCCAAGGCGTTTCAGGTATTCTGCGACGGCGTCTTTCCAGAACTGCTCTTTGAGCTTGCCCACGGCAAATATGGTTATACGAAGCATGGTGGCCCCCAATCGCGCTGGCGTTACCAGCTTGAAAAGAAACATTGGTACAGTAGTCATTCGCACGGTATTATATCGGTCGAACAAGAAGCGCGCATGCGCATACCCACACAACACCTAAGGAAGCAGGCGTTATGTCACTCCCCGTATCTGACCTGAACAAAAAGGCTGACGGCCTTACCACCATGGAATTGGGCAAGGTTCTGCCCCTTACTGCCGAAGTGAAAGACGATCATCTTTTCATCGGCGGCTGCGATATGGTGGAAATTGCCAAGGAATTCGGCACCGCACTGTACGTGTTTGACCAGGCCGATCTTGAGGCGCGCATGGATGAATACGTTCAGTCTTTCAAGAAGTACTACGGCGACCGCGCCGAAGTCGCCTATGCTTCCAAGGCATTCCAGAACAAAGCCATCGTGCAGCTCGCCAACGAGCACGGCATGTGCCTGGATGTTTCTGGCGGCGGCGAACTCGCCTGCGCGCTTGCTGCGGGTTTTCCTGCCAAGCGCGTAGTGGTTCATGGCAACAACAAAACCCCCCAAGAACTGCGTGAAGCCATCGAGGCTGGTGTGGGATGCATTGTTGTCGACTCTCGTATTGAATTGGGCCGCATTTCCGCTATCGCCCAAGAGCTGGGCGTTACGCAGGATATCTACATGCGCATTACTCCTGGCGTAGAAGCTGATACGCATGAATTCATCCGCACGGGTTGCGAGGATTCCAAGTTCGGCTTTACCATGCGCGAGGATTTCGCCTTCAAATGCGTGAAGGATGTTTTGGAGACGCCGGGTGTTCGTCTTACCGGCCTGCATTGCCATATTGGCTCTCAGATTTTTGCCCTGCATTCGTTCCGCGAGGCCATTGATGTCATGATCCAGTTCATCAAGCGCATCAACGAAGAATACGACTACGAAATCGAAGGCCTCGATCTGGGCGGTGGCCTGGGTATCGCTTACGTAAAAGAGGAAGAGCCTCCCACTATTGAGTCGTTTGCGAAGCTTACCTGCACTGCAGTGAAAGAGCTGTGCGCTGAGTATGGTGTGAAGGAGCCTCGCATCGCGGTCGAGCCGGGTCGCTCCATTGCGGCAACGCCGGGCGTGACACTCTATACCGTGGGAATCCTGAAGACACTGCCGGGCATTCGTAATATTGTCGCTATCGACGGCGGCATGTCCGACAACATTCGTACCGCTCTTTATGGTGCGGAGTACGAGTCTGTTATTGCCAACAAAGCCAACCAGCCACGTACGAAAGTGGTAACGCTGGTGGGCAAGCATTGCGAATCGGGCGATGCGGTTGCCGCCGATGCTTCGATTCAGAATCCCGACCTGGGCGATATCGTATGCATGTTCGGCACGGGTGCGTACTGCCATTCCATGAGCAGTCGCTACAACGGTCAGCCTAGGCCCGGTATTGTGTTCGTCAAGGATGGCAAGGCTCGCTTGGTAACTCGTCGTGAAACCTATGCCGATTTGATGAGCTGCGATCTGTAATCTCTTCTTGTGCAGCCGCCTGGTTGGGCTGCGATGATGTTATACAGGGCCCTGATGACGTGATCCAAGGTCGATTCGGTACGGTAAGTGCGGTCGATCCCTGTTCATGCTCGTCAGAGCCCTGTTTCGTTTTAGTGCGGTAAGGCCGCTTTGCTTATCCATTTAACGGATCAGTGACAAACGGCAATGTCTTTACGTTTACAATAGATGGAATATAACTTCTACGGAAAGGTGCGCTTCATGGCTGTCAAGGTTGGCTTGGTCGGAACGGGCACGGTTGGCGGCGGATGCTTGGACATCCTTCGCAACCACAAGGAAGAATTCAAACGTCATTTTGGCATTGACATTGAGCTGACCCGCGTATGCTCCCGTCAGCCGGAGGTTGCCGATTCATATGGCTTGAGCGATATCTTCACCACCGATTTCCATGAAGTGATTAACGACCCTGAGGTCGATCTGGTTATCGAGCTCATCGGCGGTACCACCTTCGCCAAGGAAGTGGTAATCGGCGCCCTGCAAAACGGCAAGAGCGTGGTTACCGCCAACAAGGCCCTTATGGCTTCTTGTGGCGAAGAGGTTATGAGCTTGGCGGAAGAAAAGGGCGTAGAAATTGCGTTTGAGGCCAGCGTTGGTGGCGCTATTCCCATCATCGTTCCCTTGAAGCACTCTCTTATTGCCAACCGCATCGATTCCATCATGGGCATCGTGAACGGCACCACCAACTACATGATCACGCGCATGGACGAAGACGGCATGAGCTACGAGGACGCGCTGAAGGAAGCCCAGGAAAAGGGCTTTGCAGAAGCCGATCCCACGGCCGACGTCGATGGCCTTGATGCTGCTGCCAAGATTGCTATCTTGGCTTCCATTGCATTCAATTCCCGTGTAACCATGAACCAGGTGTTCACCGAGGGTATTCGTCGCATTTCCCCTGTCGACCTGGCTATGGCTCACGAAATGGGCTATGCGGTGAAGCTCCTTGCCCACGCATACCGCACCGACGCAGGCATTGATGTTCGCGTGCATCCCACGATGATTCCCGAAAGTCATCAGCTCGCCACGGTAAATGGCGTATTCAACGCAATTTATACCGTGGGTGACGCTGCGGGCGAAAACATGTTCTTCGGTGAAGGTGCCGGCGCGGGTCCTGCTGCTAGCGCTGTTATGGGCGATGTGCTCGAGGTTGCTCGCCATTTGCAGATGGGCATCAAGCCAATTGTTGGATGCACGTGCACTGACGATCTGCCTATTCTTTCTGTTGAGGACCTCCATACGAAGTACTACATCCGCTTCGTGGTTGCCGATCGTAGTGGCGTTTTGGCTGCCGCGGCAGACATTTTCGCTAAATACGACGTTTCGGTTAAGACGGTTACCCAGCGCGGCAACGCTGCACGCGATGACGTCGATCTGGTGTTTGTTACCCATACGGCCGAAGAGCGCAATGTGCGCAAGGCCATCGACGACATCTTGGCTTTGGAAGGCGTTGTTACGGGCGGATTCCCGTCGGTTATCCGTGTACAGGACTAACAGGCGTTCATGCGGCTGGTTTGGCGATTCGCTTCTCCTTCAATTTGAAAGGGCACGCGCTTTGGCGCGTGCCCTTCTTTTTTGCGGTTCCAGGAATTCCGATTGGATTCCCTGGCTTGTTTCAGTGTGGGTTTGTCCTATTTGGATTCAGGCATGTCTTCCAAATCATAGGGTGTTGCCTGATACACATAGTAGTTGAGCCAGTTGGTGTATAGCAGCTGAGCTGTGGCTCGCCAGTTGGAAATAGGCTTCTGCGTCGGATCGTCGTTGGGGAAGTAGTGCTTTGGCATGTCAGGGTTCAGGCCCTTTTTCGTGTCGCGATGGAACTCGCTCGCCAGGGTGTCGGTGTCGTATTCGGGATGGCCGAATACGAAGAAGTGGCGGCTATCGGTGCTTTTGGCGATGAAGACGCCAGCTTCGTCTGACACGGAGATTAGCTCTAGCTCGGGGACCTTCTCGATGTCTTCTGCATGGACCTCGGTCCAGCGAGAATGGGGCGCATGAATGACGGTATCGAAGCCGCGGACCAGAGGAGAGGTGGGTTTCAAGATCTTGTGCTCGAAAACCCCGGTCATCTTGTGCTGCCTTAGATACTTCGGAATCCCGAAATGATAGTAGGCACCCGCCTGCGCACCCCAGCAGAGGTACAAGGTCGAGAAAACATTGGTTTTTGCCCATTCGAAGATGTCGCACAATTCGGGCCAGTAATCCACATCTTCAAAGGGGAGCTTTTCGACTGGTGCCCCGGTGACGATCATGCCGTCATAGCGCTTGTTGCGAATGTCATCCAAATCCACGTAGAACGATTCCATGTGCTTGGGAGGTACGTGCGTCGCCTTATGCGTGACGGTTTGCAGGAGGTCGACCTCAACCTGCAAGGGCGTGTTCGAGAGCTTGCGCAGGATTTGGGTTTCCGTTTCGATTTTCAAGGGCATCAAATTCAAGATGAGCACGCGCAATGGACGAATGTCCTGATGGATAGCGCGGTGCTCGGTCATAACAAAGATGTTCTCGCTTTCCAAGACCTCTGTTGCCGGCAAGGCATCGGGGATGCGAATTGGCATAAGTGCTCCTTTATTAATAACGATACATTCGTGCGTTGATGCAATAGCAATCACGATTGTACGCGCGGGCGCCCAAGCCTTCTACGTCCGTCAGCCAATCTATAGCCAGTTATAGGTAATTGCATTGACCAGGTTTTTTACTTGTCGATCTAGTGCACCATCTTTTGGCGATGCGCTTTTACAATAGACACTATCGCTTCACGCGCCTCGGTTGCGTGGGCGGGCTTTGGGAAGAAAGGAATACGCAATGAGCGAATCTTTGGCCACAACCTGTGTGCAGGGCGGCTATCGTCCTGGCGATGCCGAGCCTCGTCAGGTGCCAATTTATCAATCAACTACCTGGAAATATGATACAAGCGAGCATATGGGCCGTTTGTTTGATCTGGAAGAATCTGGATACTTCTATACCCGCCTGCAGAACCCTACAAACGACTTCGTTGCTGCAAAAATCTGTGAGCTGGAAGGTGGCAGCGCCGCAATGCTCACTTCATCGGGGCAGGCAGCAAATTTCTTCGCCGTGTTCAATATCGCCGGGCAGGGCGACCATGTAGTGGCTTCTTCAGCGATTTACGGCGGTACGTACAATTTGCTGTGCCACACCATGGCACGCATGGGCCTGGAGTGCACCTTTGTTTCTCCCGACTGCTCTGACGGTGAGCTCGAAGCAGCATTTCGACCGAACACCAAAGCGGTTTTCGGCGAAACCATTGCGAACCCAGCACTTAACGTTTTGGATATTGAGCGTTTTGCCAATGCGGCTCATGCGCATGGTGTGCCGCTGATCGTGGACAACACGTTCCCCACGCCGGTAAATTGTCGTCCCTTCGAATGGGGCGCTGATATCGTCACCCATTCCACCACGAAATACATGGACGGCCACGGTGCTGGTGTTGGCGGCTGCATTGTTGATTCCGGCAAGTTTGACTGGAACGCTCATGCTGATAAGTTCCCTGGTCTTACTACGCCCGACGAAAGCTATCATGGCGTGGTGTACACGGAGCGCTTCGGGCTGGAAGGCGCGTTTATCACCAAAGCTACCTCACAGCTTATGCGCGATTTTGGCTCTATTCAGTCGCCGCAGAATGCGTTTCTGCTGAACATGGGCTTGGAGAGCCTCCATGTTCGCATGGCGCAGCACTGCAAGAACGGTCAGTCGGTTGCCGAGTTCCTCTCCAGCCACCCGAAAGTGGCATGGGTTCGTTACTGCGGCTTGCCCGATGACCCGAATTATGATTTGGCGCAGAAGTACCTGCCTAATGGCTCATGCGGTGTTGTGAGCTTTGGCGTAAAAGGTGGGCGCGAAGCGGCAGAGCGCTTCATGGCCAACTTGAAGCTGGCGCAGATCGCTACCCATGTTGCCGACGCTCGTACCTGTGTTCTTCATCCTGCAAATGCAACTCATCGGCAGATGAATGACGAAGAGCTTGCTGCGGCAGGCATCAGCCCCGATCTCGTGCGTCTTTCGTGTGGTATCGAAGACACCGCCGACCTCATTGCCGATATCGATCAGGCTCTTTCGTTTGCGTAATCGATGCATCGGTGCAGATGCCGCGAAGTGAGGACTCCCCTATATAAGCGTTTGCTGCCGTGCATGCCGCCCTCGACTCGTTCGGGGGCGGTTTTTTATGGGTTGTGTATATAATGGCAGGTAGTTTGGATCTGCGTGAATATTCGCGTTCACGCAAAGATCCGCCTATTGCAATCCATCAAGCTAGAGAGTTCCTTTCGCCATGCGTGACGTACACTGCCATATTCTTCCTGGAGTAGATGATGGTGCTCGCACCATGCAGGAATCGCTGCTAATGCTTTCTGAGGCCATGAGGGCGGGCATTACTTCCATCGTATGCACGCCGCGATGCTGCGACCCTTGGTTCGACTTCTCGCGTATGTGGCAGGCTTATCTTCAGCTAAAGCGCCATGCGTCTGCAATCCCTGGTGCACCCGAGCTTTCTATGGGCTTTGAAGTCGACTATCACAAATTGAAGAAGCTTGGGATGGATGCAGCTGTTCAGCTCGGCAACGACCAGGGGGAATTTTTACTGGAGCTTCCTCAAGGCACCCTGCCGCTCGATTGGGAATTCATGGTTCACAATCTGCAGCGCAAGGGTTTCAAGGTCATAATCGCCAACCCGGAGCGATGCCGTGAAGTCCAGAAGGATATCGACGTTGCACGCCGTTTCGTTTCGGCTGGCTGTGAATTGCAGATTTCCGCGGACTGTATATATGGGGGCTTTCTAGATCCTTCGCGCCGTGCGGCGAAGAAGCTGGTGCAGGCTGGTTTGGTCCGCTACCTGGCAAGTGATGCCCGCCACCCTTCCGACTACGAGCTGTTCACCGAAGCAATGGAGTACTTCAAGCGTTTTGCTGATTCTGAGGCAATGGAGAACAAGAGCATAGAAGAGGTTGAACGCGAGTGCGCCGAGGCGGAAGCTCGTGCTGGCCAAAGGAGAAAAGGGCGCGGAACCGGCTCCGGTAGGGGGAAAGCGTCCGCTGGGGTGGACGGCTTTGCTCGTCAGGCTGCTGCAAGCGGTGAACGCCCCTTTGATTCTGAGGCGGAGACATATCGTAGCGCCATGGCTGCTATAGAAGGCATCGGCGGAAATGCGGAGAGTGTTGGGCCTCGGGGCGCTGCTGCGCCTAGTGTGGTTCGCTCTTCTGGGGGCCGAAGGGCCATGTCGGATAATTCTGTAGCCAACCCGGGGAAGCTGCCCCTCCCGGTTGAAGGCGGCACTGCGCGAGCGTCGTATCTTGAGCCAGCCGAGCGTTCTTCGGATGCGGCTCTCTATGCCATGTTCGATGACGTTCCCCTTCGCGGAAAGCATGCGCGAAGGGACTAGGGCTTTTCGGAGCGCGGCTCTGCTTGCATGGATTAACGACGTTAATAAGTGGCCTCTCACCTCTATTTATAGGATTCGCCTATAAATTAATCTTCATTTATAGGTTTCTTTTCTGGGGCTCTGGTGCGACAATAAAACTGTTAGCGATACCGAAGCTAGCAGCTTTGTCGCATGCGCCCCACGCGATACCCCTCTCGCGCGCGGGCGCTTTTGTGTGAGGGGAATCCTTTCCTTGCTTTGCTTCTATAAGCCATGCGTGCGCATGTTTCGCCTGCTTTTGCGTTGCGCTTTGCAAGGTCTAGCTGTGGCACTGTCCTTTGATTTGGCATCTCTTTGCACGGTGCTTGTTTTATAAGCATGCGTTGTAATTGCCGCAATTGTCGCCAGTCTCTTTTTTATGTCGGTTGGTTTGTTCCTCGATCCTATTTCTTGCGCTTTGCAATCTGCCATCCCTTCTGGGCACGTCACATGAGCAACCTTCAAAAGCGCCGGGCGATCGGTTGTTTCTTTGGGGCATGCTCGCTGCGCGGGTGGGCGGTTATTTTTTGGCGGTGAGCGTTTTTCTTTGAAAATGTTATTGACGGCTAACTTTTCTCTTGTTAAGTTAATCACGGTTAACTTAGAGGAAGCAAAACTTTCGGTGAAGAACTTCTACACCTCTTCATCGGCAATGTTCTCTTCGGGCTCATATTGGGATGTTGCCACTGCTTTGTCCTTTTATTCGCCGGAAGTTGCGCCGACTCGAAATCTCTTGCTTTTGGACAGGAGTGTGAACGAGAAAGAACCCGCCCTATGGCGGGTTCTTTCTGTTTAGGCTGAGTGTGCGAGTTTGCGGGATTGGGAAATCGGGAACAAAGAAGGTTCGGCGCAATCCTCTGCTCTTCCGATTTATTTGCCGTTCGACGTCTTCGTTTTCTCGAATCCGAAATGGGTTAGTGCAGCGCCGACAAGAGTCGCGACGGTATCTACCGCCCAATCGGCGGGGTCGCAGCTTCGGCTGGGGACGAATAGCTGATGCCACTCGTCGGTTACGCCGTAGAGGCTTCCGATGGCCAATGCCGCGAGAAGCGCGGTGCGAGGGTTTAGGTGAAAGCGCAGCGCGTTGAACAGCAGTGCGCCGAAAATAAGGTACTCGGCGAAATGGCCAACAGGTGAAACGTCAACTTCATGGCCGAATACCCACTGAGCGCCTGTTGTCAGCATGCCCTTGATTGCCGAGATGATGCCGAGTCCGCTGTTTATCGATTCGCCGGTATTGGCGGACATCCAGAAAATCATTGCTGCCATAGCGGCAACTGCTAACCAGCTAAGGATATTTTTCGCAGAGCGGGAAAGGTGATGGGTTGAGCAAGCGTTCATGAGTGCCTTCCAAGTAATGGGCTGCTGCCTTTTGCGTCGTTCAAGAGCACTAGTAGGGTACGCCATCGTGTTGTTGAGAGGGCGTAGTCCAGCGCTGCGGTAAGATAAATCACAGCATTTCATCACCAAGGAGGGATTTTGTTGGAAGAGGGCAAGCGGGCTCAAACACAGGTAATTGTGCTTATTGCCATCGTTATCCTTGGTTCGTGTCTGGGGAATCTTTCGCAAACCGCGCTGAACGCCATGTTTTCCGGTATGGCGGCAGACTTTGGCGTTCAGATGGAACTTGGCCAGTGGGTTACTACGCTGTACATGCTGGTGCTGGGAATCACCGTTCCCGCGGTTACCTACCTCATGCGCCGTTTTCCGCTGAAAAACGTGGTGCTGGCGGCATTGCTGCTGTTGGTGGTAGGCGCCGCTATCGATGTGGTAGCTCCTAGTTTCGAGGTGCTGGTAGCTGGTCGCGCTCTTCAGGCTGTATCGGCGGGCATAACCATGCCGATGATGATCAGTATCGTTATGACTTCCTTCCCGCGCGATAAGCAGGCAACTGTTATGGGTATTGCGGGCATCGCTATGGGTTTTGCTCCCAATATCGGACCCACTATTGGCGGATGGATGATTGGGTTTGCTGGGTGGCGCAGCTTTTTCGTGGCGCTGTTTGCCTGCGCGTTGGTTCTCCTGCTGCTTGCTGCGGTATTGGTTGCGCGCCGTCCCCAGGCGAATTCGTCTGCAAGACTCGACGTTTTGTCGCTGGTGCTTTCCGCCTTGGGCTTCGGCGGTCTGCTGCTGGGATTTTCCAATGCTTCGAGCTTCGGATTGGCAAGCCCATATATTTGGGCTCCTGCAATTCTTGGCGTGTCGTTCTTGGCGCTGTATCTGCACAGGCAAAGGCGTATCGAACATCCTCTTACCAATTTGCATATCTTCGATTCGTGGCGTTACCGGGTGAGCTTCTGGGCGGCAAACGCATTGTTTGCCAGTTTCATGGGCATCACGCTGATCATTCCACTGTTTATTGAGAATCAGTGGGGAGGTTCAGCGCTTCAGGCGGGGTTGGCTTTGCTGCCGGGCACGGTAGCGGCTTTCATTGTGAATCCCCTGGCTGGTTGGCTGGTGGACTGCATTGGGGCTCGTCCTGTTGTCGTGATCGCTTCGGTGTTTCTGGCGGTTGGTGCACTTTCCATGGCGTTCATCGACGAAGCAACTCCGTTCTGGGCTATTGTTGCGCTGCAGGGCGTTCGCGCTACCGGTGTTTCGGGTTTGATTGGGCCGTTAACATCGTGGGGCATGGCCGATTTGCCGCATGAGATCATGACCGATGGCTCTTCCTTTGGCACTGCGGTCCGTCAGGCGTGTGCATCTGTTGGCACGGCACTTATGGTATTCGCCATTGCCGCAGGGGCATCGGCGGGGG
>ERZ1026888.347-NODE-347-length-26643-cov-8.781067_pt1 | contig 26643 bp, 23 predicted proteins | sample MGYA00380174_ERZ1026888 | MGnify/ENA primary metagenome ERZ1026888 (study PRJEB33269, sample SAMEA4719810) | human gut metagenome | biome: human-associated habitat; feature: organic feature; material: feces | place: Cameroon | collected 2013-10 ...
GCAACACTTTATTCCTAACATATGGTGTTACCAACCGGAAAAATCCGCTGACCCAGAATCAGTCCTGTGTCACAGGATATTATTGTTCCATGCAGTAATATGATGAACATCACAGCTGTCATAAACAACAAGCCTTTATCATTTGTCATTGATCCATGCAGCGACCATACGGTAATTCCTATTGAAACGGCAAAAGAATTGAATATAAAGGTTCTGCCTGATACGGTTGAACACATGGGACAAAAAGTATTGCTGGGAATTGTAGGAAAGATGAACATCGGGGATTTGGAAATACACAACATTGTTGCAGAAATACCTTTAGCCTCAACCAAGCCTCTTACCATCGGACGAGATATACTGAGTGCTGCCGGAGAAATCCAGTTTGATATTGACAACAGCAAGATTATATTTCCCAAGAACCATACTCCTGCTCCTTCTACAGGACCGTCTTTCTATTGGGATATGAAATTCAATATCTCTCCCAACCACCATAAGATGGTGATCAACTACAGGGATATGTTCATAAAGGAAATTGGCGAAGACAAAAGTTCCACTCTTTCATACGAGAAGCAATTGGACGAAGTGAAAGTATTGGCGGCAAGGAAACTGGTAAAGGTTGGCAGTGGGATATTAACGTATGACGTTACTGGCGACGAAGAAGCAAAAGCAAGTTCGGTTTTTGACATTCTACGCAAAGTGCCGCTTGTAACCATTGACGGCCAGGACAATATTCTGGTGAAAGGCAATTCTACTTACAAGATCTACCGTAACGGCCATCTTGACCCTACGCTAAGCTCTATATCGGCAAAAGATATCCTCAAGGCAATACCAGCTTCTACAATCAGACAGATTGAGGTTATTACCGAACCTGGGGCAAAATACGACGCGGAAGGCACTTCTGCCGTACTGAATATAATCACAAGTAGCAATTCTTTAATCAAAGGTGCAACAGGTATGCTGTCTTCGAGTATCAACAACAACGGCACAAACCGCAGTTCGGCATACACCGCTACAAGTATTGGCAAGACTACTGTATCGGCTAATTACGCCTTCACACAGTTTCCGACGAAGGAAAACGAAAGCAGCATACATTCTTCCGTGTTATACAGAAACGGGCAAGTTCTCGATATGCTGCGGCAGAGCCAAAGTCGCGGCAATGCTCATTATATGAATATTGCCGCAAGTTGTGATATTGACTCCCTTAATCTCCTGTCTTTCTCGGCAGGAGGTTATTTTTTATCATACAAGACAAATTCCATGTCAAGCTACAATCGCTATGACGACTTGAATGATTTGCTTTATTCCTATGATGAATACAATCTGAATCCCCGCAACCGATACAACAACTATAACTTGCGCATGGACTATCAACACAAGATGAGAAAACCGGATAATGTATTTACGCTTAGCTACATGTTGAATGCTACACAGAATAAAGCAGACAACAATGTCGGGTATTCCAACCATTTCAATATGCCTATGGATTATACTGCATACAGCAGATATGTGAAGAACAACAACACAGAACACACTGTACAACTTGACTACACGACAAGGATAGACAAGCATAACTCTCTGGATGTAGGATTGAAATACATTTACCGACTTAGCAAGAACACAACCGAACAGGATTATTCTGGAAAAGAAACAGCCGTGTCCTCGTTTTTCAATCATTCCACCAACATTGCCGCATCTTATGTGGAATGGACTGCACAGTATGGTAAATGGAATTTACGGCCAGGAATGCGTTATGAGTTTTCTCGCTTGAAAGGCAGTTATCCTAAAGGAGACGGAACTCCATACAGCTGCAACCTGAATGATTTAGTCCCTTCTGCCAATATTCTCTATAAGCTGAATGACACGAACACTATCCAATATAACTATGCCATGAGCATAAACCGCCCTGGCATCAATTATCTGAACCCGGCAGTTATCATTCAACCAGAATCAAAAACTTACGGAAACACGAATCTGAAAAGCAGCAGAAGCAGCCAGATGGCATTGACGTGGACAAAAATCACCGGCAAAATTACTAATCAGATGATTCTTGCCTATGGCTTCACAAACAATTTCCTGACGAATGTAGATAACGTGACAGATAATATCCGCACTACCACTTATGCCAATGCCCTTCATATGCGCATGGCTTCATTTATGGATTTCCTGCAATGGACTCCAACGACAAAAACAAGGATTTCCATAAATAGCACTTTGGGGTGGATGAAGGACTATTTCCCGGAACAGGGTATATACAACAAAGGACTATATGGAAATGTCAGCGGCAATATTTCTCAAAAATTGTTTTGGAATCTTTTGCTTAATGTTGGTGGCGGAGCATCGTTCGGTCATAACTTGTCTGGTCTGTACGGTCGCACTGCAAACTACCATTCTGATTACTTGAGCATACAGAGGAGTTTTTTGAAAGATGACAAGCTTACCATTTCGCTTTGGACAGTCTGCCCATTTGAACGGCATAGGGCACAGACACAATACACCACACAGGGTGAATATACCGGTTTCACACGTACTGTAAATGTCAGCAGACAATTTGGAGTAAGACTGTCTTTGAAATTCGGCAAAAGCAAAATTGAAGTAAAGAAGACCGGCACGAATCTGGACAATACAGATGTTGTAGGCGGTTTGAAAGCTCCAAAAGAATAAGAAAAGGAATTACGATATTTCTGTCTTTTCACAACCACCTTTTCTCTCATATCTTTGTCTAAAAACAAAATATGAGTGATTTTCCTTACATCCCCCCGACATCCGTTGTCACCCTATCTGGCACCAACAAAGCAGCCGCCTTCACCACCAACACCTCCGAAGTATTCAAGGAGGAGCACAACATCTCTCCCGTGTTCATCTCCGACAAGATGCAATACATCCCCTGGGGTGCCGACAACCAGATGCCTTATAACATCATTGATCTCATCGAGTCAGACGAAACACTCGCCACCTGCCAGATGTTCAACGCCGAAGTCTGCTACGGCAGCAGTCTTGTCTACAACACAGACCAAGCCACCGCACAAGTTCATAAAGAAGTTGATGACTTCCTCGCCGACAACGACATCCCCACCTATTTCGGCTCACCCGACAAAGTCCGTGGCAGGGCTAACCAAAAACACCAACGATATTTGACGGATTGTCATTTAAGTTTACTACCTTTGCCATATGTAACATCAGACAGGCATAAACATGTATAAGGGGTTAGCCTCCTATATTCGGACATGAAATAATGGGACATGGACGTTCTTTAGTATTGGGCAGAACCGATTATCAAGATCAAGACGCCATACAGTTTGAAAATCTATTAAATAGAATATTACATACAGCTCATTTTAATAATGGAAAGAATCATGGACAAGGAAAAATCATACCAAATGCAGGTGACTTACCTGAATATAGATAAGGTGTTATTCGCATTATTCTTAGTTATAAACTGCTTCGTTTGCAACAATACCTGTTGTGCACAAACAACAATAGAAAGTTATCCAAAAGACTTTTGTTTGAATAAATTAAGCGACCTTGTCAAAGATAAGCCGTTTAAGGAAGAACTGGGAAAATATCCATTCATTGCAGAAGAGAGCGTACTTTGGGTTATATGCATCAAAAAAGAAACATGCTATAACGTATATCAAGGCATCCTTTTTAGTGATGTATATGTAAAAAAAGATTTTCCGTTCAGCAAACCTATTGATCAAATGTTCGATTTGCTGAAAAATGATTCTGTCATGTGTGAACCTATAAAAACCAAGAGAGAATATCAATACATAAGTTCATATATCATAATCAATGATAAAAGTATTCCTGAACAGTCTTTTTATTGGAATATGTATTCTACAAATAAATATGAGGAACATATACATAAAATAAATTCTATGTTCTTAGATTTAGTAACCATTCCTGAAATAGCCAAGTTATTATGACAGATTTAAAAACACCAAACTATAGATTTATCTTCTGGATAATTTCTTTGTTTCTGCTTATTCCGAACACGCTTAAAGCGCAAAACGTAAATAATTGTCTTCAAAATTCTCTTTATCCAAAAGAATACAAAAAAATAATCAAAAGATGTGGTTTAAAACAAGACTTTAATAATCCCCATATTTTTTTCATCCAAAATAGTTTATGGATATTAACAGTCAAATATAACGACAGATATACAGTATATCAAGGTCTTATCAGATCGAGGCAATTTTTAACTAAAGATTTTCCTTTGGAATATGCCCCAATATCCTGTCTTTTCGAAATTGGAACAGACAATAATGTTTTGAATGATACTATAACCATTCACACTTCTATTCGACCAACAGGTCCTCAAAGATTTACAGTAATAAAAGATAAAGAAGTTTTTTATTGGGATTACAACTTTCATTGTAAATATGAAGACGTTATCAACAAGAATCTTTTAGCGTTCATTTATGGTGTTTTTGACAAAAATGTCATTTACCTAAAAATACATAAGTTTCGGAAAATAAGAATCAAACGACACTGACCGAGTAACAGATAGAAATACTAACAAAAATAATCTACGTTTTCATGAAAGCGACATTACCAGATTCATTGACGAGATTTTCAGAGAATTGCTTGCATATCTCAAGTATTTTGACGAATTTTGTATAAAGGTTGTACATACGATGGTTTGGACTTAATGTTTTGGACACCACTAAGTTACTAAAAATCAGTGATATGTACAACTTTTTACTCATATTTATCAACTTAAATTAATTCCGCCAACGGGTAACAACGATGAAAAATAATATAAGTAATGACTCAGTTAAGATATATTTATTAATCATTACTTTAATAAGTATATTTTTGCCATGCAAGGCAGAAAAAAACATTAAAATTATTTTCTTTCCACCTTACTGGAACTGTGCCGTTATGGAAATGAATCATTCAAATAAAGGTATAGATATATATTGTGTGATACCTCATTACATTTATGATGCAACACAAAAAAAAATATAGAGACTGGTGATGATACTATAAAATGTGCATTTAACGATATTGAAATGAAGTATATAAAAACAGAACTAAGTCAAATTTTGGCAAGGAAAAAGAAAATATACAAGTATCGTTACCGTAGGCCGCAGATAGTGGAAATCGATTCAAATTGTGAAATTACTTTACGGATAAAAAACGAAAAAAACGAAACAATAATGAATTACAATGATTTCTCCTTATATTGGAGAAGAGATACAGACGGCATATATTACTTCAAATACACTGACGATTTCATCAAATTCCTGCAATATCTTGCCTATAAGGTTTCGATTACGGTTGGAAAAGAAAAGGAATATGACACATATTCAAACATATGGAGCGAATATGAAGGATATACAGAATATGACATTGAATGTTTTATCAGAACAGGCAAGTGGATTCTTAAGAAAAGAAAAGTTTCGGAAAATACGAATCAAACGACACTGACCAAATAACAAATAGAAATACTAACAAAAAAGGCATTAAACGGAATAATGGCCGATTGGGGTCTATCCTATCAATGCGAACTTGAATATACCTTTTGCGTTCCACCATAATGAAACGCAAAGGGTACTGCCAATATTGTATTGACAGTACCCTTGAGCCAAATATTTATCAAAACTACTTTTCAAGTCCACGATTGCTGATCGTCACGTTCAGGAGCATCAGATACTTGCGATACTGATTCTCGGTGAGCACATAGCGCATGTGCTTCAGATCCTTCTGCAACGCCTTCTCAACCATCGGCTTACGCTCATCTGCATTAGCATTGCCGGCATTCATCATATCGGCACAGAATTCTGAGTGGATGTCTTGCACGGCTTCCAACTGATCGATCGACGAGCAAAGCGCATCAGCCAATCTGCTGTAGTTTACAGTCATCTTGTAGGCATTGGCTGTGTTTGTCGTGTTCAACTCCTCGTTCTCCGCAAATGTCATGGTCATGCTGAGCACTGCCATAACAGTTAAAAACAATCTTTTCATAATTCCTAAATTTTAAATTAATTACTAAAATGGCTACGGTACTATTCTCACGAATCACCTACACCGGTTATCCTTAACTTTTTACCTTAATATATGTTTGGTATATTTTACCATGTGTCGAGACCAAAGCATGCAACTTTGTCTTTTTCACGCTGCAAAGATAGACAAACCTGCAACAACAAACAAACTATTTGAGTTTCTGTTTGCGTTAACAGAGAATATTTTGACATATATCAAAACACCTTTACTTACACATATCTTTTCTTAACATATTTGAAATATCATTTTGTAAATACCAACAATCAACTACTCACACTCCTTTATTTCTCATATATCTTGTAGATTTATCCCCTCTTCCACCTTTATTTGATTTGATTTTAGTAATTTTGCCACAATATTGACTAATAACATAACACCCTAAATAATTAAAGAGTTGAAAGATATGAAAACTACTACAAGTTCAAAGGGGAACATCGTGGCAATAATAACGATGATGTTCCTGTTTGCAATGATTTCGTTCGTAACAAACCTTGCAGCACCTGTTGGTGTGATCTGGAAGAACACATTTGCCGGAGGCGAAAATGCCAACACCATCGGTATGCTCGGCAACGCCATGAACTTCCTGGCATACCTCTTCATGGGAATTCCATCAGGAAAGATGCTTGCCAAAATCGGCTACAAGAACACAGCCATGACAGGTGTGGCAACAGGTATCGCCGGTCTGGTACTGCAGTTCCTCTCCGGCACATGCTCATCGGCAGAACTCGGATTCTCGATATATCTGCTCGGTGCTTTCGTATGCGGCTTTTCGGTCTGCATGCTCAACACCGTGGTAAACCCGATGATCAATCTGCTCGGCGGCGGCGGCAACAGAGGCAACCAGCTGAACCTCATCGGAGGAACACTGAACTCTCTCTCCGGAACGCTCACGCCGATGCTCGTGGGCAGCTTGATTGGAGAAGTGACAAAGGATACCAAGATTGCCAACGTGAATGTGGTGCTCTTCATCGCAATGGCGGTATTCGCAGCAGCATTCTGCATATTGTATTTTATAAAGATCAACAATCCGGAACACAAACCGGAAGAGAAACTGGCACACTCGCCTTGGGATTTCTCAAACTTCAAGCTTGGAGCGATTGCCATTTTCCTGTATGTCGGACTGGAAGTTGGAATCCCCGGAACCCTGTTCTTCTATATCTCTGACACCACAGCTGCCGGCGGCGGCACCGGACTTGCCAAGGCTACAGCCGTGGCTGGCTTTGTGGCTGCCACATACTGGTTCCTGATGCTCGTAGGAAGATTCTCCGCAGGACTCATAGCCGACAAGGTGTCGAGCAAGGCAATGCTCACCGCAACATCCCTACTGGCAATAGCATTGATGCTCGGAGCGATAATTCTCGGAAAGAGCTGCCATGTGGAGATGCCTGTATTCACCGGCTCAAGCGTGGCAATATACCATCTGCCTGTAGCTGCACTGCTTCTCGTGGCTTGCGGACTGTGCACATCGGTGATGTGGTCGTGCATCTTCAACCTCTCAGTTGAGGGACTTGGAAAATACACCGCCCTCGGTTCCGGAATATTCATGATGATGGTAGTCGGCGGTGGCATAATGCCGCTGATACAGAACTATATCGCTGACCATTATTCATATATGGTGTCATACATCGTGCCGCTGCTCTCTATGGCATACATCTCATTCTATGCAATAAAGGGTTCAAAACGATAATACAGGATGGCGCTTTCTCCTATGCTGGCAGTTTGTCTCACCAGCATCGAAGAACACGCCAAACAATAACATAACGAAGGAATAATCATGGAAGAGAATAAATATGTCATCGGACTGGACCTCGGAGGCACCAATGCCGTGTTCGGCCTAGTGGACGAGAACTATGAGATAAAGGCAACAGGATCGCTCCTCACACAGGAGTATACTCTGGCAACGGCTTTCGTAGAGGATGCTGCGGAAGTGATATCTGAACTGTCTTCAGTGGCGGGAGGCATCGAAAACATCAAAGCCATTGGTATCGGAGCTCCTTGCGGCAACTACAATGCGGGAACAATCGAACACGCCGCCAACATCTCATGGGGAAAGGGTGTGGTGCCCATCTGCCAGATGCTGAACGAGAAAACGGGAATCCCCGTGGCAATAACCAACGACGCCAAAGCTGCCGCTTTGGGAGAAATGAGCCATGGAGCAGCCATGGGGATGAAGGATTTCATAGAGATAACTCTCGGTACGGGTGTCGGTTCGGGCATCGTGGCAAACGGCAACCTGATATACGGCAGCGACGGATTCGCCGGAGAACTGGGCCACTCGATAATGTTCTTCGACAATGGCAGGAAATGCGGATGCGGCAGAAGCGGATGCCTCGACATGTATTGCTCGTCGAGGGGAGTGGTGATGACTGCCAAGGAAATGCTTGCCGAAGAGGGAGCGCAGTCAAGCCTTGCCAACATCCCTGCCTACAAGATGACGACACTCGACATTTTCAATGCAGCCGAGGCTGGCGACAAACTGGCACAAATGGTGTTCCGCCGCACAGGAGAGATTCTGGGAAAGGCATGCGCAAACTTCGCCACATTCCTGAGTCCTGAGGCTTTCATCTTCTTCGGCGGTGTGGCAAAAGCCGGCGACTGGCTCCTGAAACCGGCAAAGGAGACTTACGACAAATATGTGCTCAGCCTGTATCGCGGCAAGGCGAAATTCCTGACAAGCACCCTGGAAAACGGCACTGCGGCAATACTCGGCACTGCAGCGCTTGCATGGCAAGAGACTGCCAAATAACGGAATTGAAAAGAAGAAGAAGAAAATGAACAGAGAAGATTTCAGATTTGAAATTTGCGCCAACAGCGTGGAGAGCTGTATTGCCGCACAAGAGGGTGGCGCAGACCGCGTGGAATTGTGTGCCGGCATACCGGAAGGCGGCACCACACCATCCTATGGAGAAATAAAGGTGGCGAGGCGCTTGCTATCATCCACACGGCTCCACGTCATAATCCGTCCGCGAGGTGGCGACTTCCTGTATTCGCCGCTCGAAATGGAGCGCATGGAGGAGGACATCAGGATGTGTCTCGAACTGGGAGTTGACGGTGTGGTATTCGGATGCCTGACGGAAAACGGTGATGTGGACATAGAGCAGAACCGCCGTCTGATGGAGTGTGCCAAAGGGATGTCGGTGACTTTCCACCGCGCCTTCGACCGCACAGCCGACCCTTTCGCCGCCCTTGAAGACATCATATCATTGGGCTGCAACCGCATACTGACCTCCGGACAACAGCCGAAAGCCATTGACGGAACGCTGCTGCTTGCCAAACTGCAGGAGAAAGCTGCCGGACGGATAACGCTGCTTGCGGGAAGCGGAGTCAACGAGGACAACATCCGCGACATCTACGACGCCACAGGAATATCCGAATATCATTTCTCTGCAAGGGTCGGCATTAAGAGCAAGATGAAGAATATATGTCAGAACGTATACATGGGAGCAAAAGATGCCGATGAACAGAACATTCTCGTGACCGACAAAGACAGAGTCAGAAATACTATAGACATGTTGACGAAGTAACGAGTTGACAAGTCAACGAAAACAAGCAGACGAGCAGACCTGGATTATAGTCCGACAATTGTCAAGAGCTATTTCCTTGTCTGCTCGTCTGCTTGTCTGCTCGTCTACTTGTCTGCTTGTCTGCTCGTCTGCTTGTCTGCTCGTCCACTCGTCTACTTCAGCACCATTATATCGCTCCAGCGCGTCGTAGGACACGGACTCTTATGGTCATGCCGTATGGCATCGGCGAACTTCTTTCCGCCGGGATATTGCTGCGAACTGAGTATCACGGTTTCCGTGCCACCCACTCTATTGAGATGGTCTACGGCAGAATCCATCCTCGTCATCCTGCCATGCCGGTTGGCATCATAAGAGAACATGTCGGGCTGCACTGCCCCCTGCGGCACAACGCCCATCAAGAGCACACCTGCCCGTTTGAACATTATCCCCTCTCTGTAGATGCTTCTCAGACAGTCGGTAGCAGCCATCACGATATCTATAGTGGAGCTGGTCGGCGTAAGCAATGTCTTGTCTGCCATATTGCCATACTGCATCAGGTCTTCCCTGAAATGGTTAGAGTCGATGAACACTCCCACTACCTGTGCCACAGACTGCTGCTTGCGCAGTTTCTCAGCCGATCTGACGGCAAAATTGGCAATATGAGTGCGTAGCGTATCAAAGTCGCCCACCATCCCGTCGAAGCTTCTGCTCGTGCAGATGTTTTTCTTTCTGGCAGGCAAGTCGTCGGGCACACAGTCTATGCCGTTCAGCTCATTCCACGTACGCTCGATGACGATGTTCTTGAACATCATCCTAACCCACTCCACCTTATGTCCGGCAAAGTCGAGCGCCGTAGATACCCCTATCCTTTCAAGCTTTTCGGCATACCTGCGGCCTATTCCCCACACTTCGCCAACGTCGTAAAGCCCCAGCGCCTTAATGCGTTTCTCATCACTGTCTATCAAGCAGCAGTGGTCATAGCCAGGATATTTCTTGGCGAAATGGGATGCCACCTTGGCAAGAGTCTTGGTGGTGGAGATTCCGATACTTACAGGAATGCCAACCGACCGCCACACCCTGTCGTGCAGGTCACGCCCCCACTGCTGCAGCTGCTCTCCGTCTATCCCCTCAAGAATGGCAAAAGCCTCGTCAATGGAATACCTGAAACACTGCGGAGCCATGTCACGGATGATTGCCATGACACGTCCGGTAAGCTCGCCATACAGTTCATAGTTCGACGAGAACACCTCGATATGTGTATCGGGGAAAAGCTGTTTGAGCTGATAGTACGGCGTGCCCGCCTTCACTCCCAACTGTTTTGCCTCCTTGCTTCGCGCCACCACGCATCCGTCGTTGTTTGAGAGCACAACGACGGGTTTCCGCTCCAGATCGGGACGGAACACTCGTTCACAACTCACATAGCAGTTGTCACAATCGCAGATGGCGTAATATTTTGTCATTCCTCTATCGTTTCCATTGTTTGATGGTCCACACCACGACTCCCCAGATACGGAAATCGTCAAGGTTGTCGATGCGTATCGGCGAATAGGCGGCATTGGCAGGCCGCAGCTCGATATACCCCTCGGCAAGATGCGTAGTGTCGAGATATTTCATCGTGAACTCCTCGTTGACGTATGCCACTATCACATCCCCGTCGTTCGCCTGCAGCGAACGGTCTATCACGGCAATGTCTCCATCGCAGATGCCGGCTTCCACCATCGAGTCGCCGGATATGCGGGCATAGAATGTTGCCTCGGGATTCTTTATCAGGTCGCGGTTGAAGTCGAGACTGTCGTGCAGATAATCCTCGGCAGGACTCGGAAAACCGGCTTTTATGCCGGGAGCAAGCTGCAACTTCAATCTGCTGTCAAACTCACCTCTCAGAAGTTTTATCTTAGACATAGACGTCGCATTGTGTCTTCCAATCCTTATCTCACCCACACGGCATAGTCGTCCTTGCGCGGCTTGGCAGGTGCCGGTTCCGCAGCGGCATATCCGAGCGCCACATGGCCTATTCCTTCATAGTCGCCTTCTATGCCCCACTTGCGGAGCATCTCCTTGCCCTCGTCCATATCGAACACCTCTTTGGCTCTGTGTATCCAGCAGCTTCCCACACCAAGCGAATGGGCGGCGTTCATGAGGTTGCCCATCACAAGCGAACCGTCATACATATACGTAGGGCGCTGTCTGTCGGCAAGCACTATCAACACCACCGGAGCTCCATAAAATGGGTCTGACGTAGTGCCCATCACCTCGGCATTGAGTTCAGACAGACGGTCGCGCACTGCCTTGTTGGTCACCACAACGATGCGTGGCGACTGCATTCCTCTACCCGTGGGAGCGTATTCTCCAGCTTCCACAATCTCTTTTATCACTTCGTCTGACGGCATGCGCTCCGGATCAAATCCTCTCACGCTGCGACGAGTCTCAAGCGTTCTTATCGTTTCGTTCATAATAACATTTGTTTTTGTTTCTGTCGGACAAGATGTCGGCCATATTGTCAAGCGCCCATTCTATAAGCGAATCTATCAACGGTATCAGCGAGATGGCACGCTCCGTAAGTGAATATTCCACCCGCGGCGGAACTTCAGCAAACACCTGCCGTGTGACATAACCGTCGGTCTCGAGTGTGCGCAATGTGCTCGTAAGCATTTTCTGTGATATGTCGGGGATAAGCTTCCGCAGCTCACCGAAACGCGTAGCCTTTGCTCCATTATGATTCAGCGCATACATCACGAGCAACGACCACTTGTCGCTTATCCTCGCCAACACATTACGGATGGGACAGTCGTTGAATATTGTTTCCTTTATGGCCTTTGTCATCTGTTTTTCGGATTATCGTATTCTAATAGGCTACAAAAGTAACTATTGGCATCGGCAATTTGAAAAAGAAACAGTTAATCTTGGTTAATGCACAAATACAAAGTGCATTGACTGTCAGCAATGGTTACCTCCCTGTAACCATCTAACACTTTGGTGCCTTCTTGTGCAAGTGTCTGGCAGTATGTATCTTTGCATCGCAAAACGAGCTATGCTACATAGCTTCGCAACAAGGACATTCACTAATAATAAAAACAAACTGAAATGAAAGAGACAAGGAAAATCGCAGAGTTGGCAAATGCCACTGCCGTAGACTTCGGCAAATTGAATGAGATAAACGAATATGTATTGGAACTTGGCCCTGAAATGAAGATACCCGGCAAGGTGTTTGGCGGATCGGCAGTCGGTGCTACAGGTGGAGAATTCTCCTTCCAATCGTTTGCGCCTGGAACAGAAACAGGTTTCATCCACACCCACAAGACTCACGAAGAACTGTATTTCTTCCTCAGCGGCAAAGGAGAGTTCCAAGTTGACGGCGAGGTGTTCAACGTGGAGGAAGGTAGCGTGGTAAGGGTAGCACCTGCCGGCAAGCGTTCGGTAAGAAACAACGGCACAGAACCTCTGCTGATGCTCTGCGTGCAATACCTCGGCAACACTTTCACAAACGAGGATGCCGCCGATGGTATTATCTTGAACGAAAAGGTGGAATGGTAAACCACTTCAGCTCTGACAGTTCATCGTCCTGGTCATGACAGCTGCCATTTGGCACATTTTTTGATAATCCCGATATATGACTCAATATGTTTTTGTATATATCATTATTGCCGCCTCGCTTATATATATAGGTTATAAGATATGGCAGGCGGTGTCACACAAGCCAAAGAGCGGTTGCACTGGTTATTGTGCCAACTGCCCTTTGGCTGATGAACTTCGGCGGAAAGCGCAACGGCAGGGAATGAAAGGCAAAGCTTCTGGCTCCTGCTGCAACAGGTCAAAACTGTCGAAATGCAATAAAGAAACTGCGTCTCAAACCGACAAACAATGAATTTTGAAGGAAGAAAAAGCCTTTTCGGTAAGTTTTCAAATAAAAGTGGAAGAAAAATTTGGTGGAACGAAATAAAATTCATACCTTTGCACTCGCAATCAAGCAATGGTACCTTGGCCGATCGGTTAGGTAACGGTCTGCAAAACCGTGTAGAGCAGTTCGACTCTGCTAGGTACCTCAAGGAGTTCTGAAACAATTTTTGTTTCAGAACTTTTTTTATCCCCCCCGCCACACACCTCCAACATCCCCGGCATTGCCGACAAACAGTCTGAAGAACGCTACAATTCATCACATTTTCAGAACACCAAGTACTCTCAATTCAGCATATTCGTTCGGGGTAAACCGCATAAGCCGAAAATTCCCCCCTGGCGTGGGGAACGAAACCCCACATTAGGGGGTTCTGTTCCCCACGCCAGGGGGGAATATATGGATGGACCTATTATTATCTGTTCAGAAGCCAGAAGGCATTCTCGTTCAGCTTGTTCATCAGCTTCTGAGGATAGCCAGGATGCTGGCGCACGAAATCTTTCACCATCACTGCCGCCTCACTGCTGCGATGGCCGCCGAGCAGCGAACCGAGCCAATAGCCAGGGAAGAATATGTCGCTCGTGCGCTGCACGTCGATCAGAGCATCAAGTCCGGGAGTGATGAACCTGTTGTTGAAAGGTTCCCTCGTGCGGTCGTTGAGCAAGGCGAGGAGCGATGCTGTCCAGGGTTCCGGCTGACGATTCTCTGCCTTGAGGACAGACTGGAACAGTGCCTGCTGCTTATCTGTGTCTGGCGTGCAGGCACGGCTGACAAAGTCGAACTGCCTCAACTCATCCACATTTGAGAGTCTCTTGCGCTGCTCCGCCAATATCTCGTCACACTTCTGGGGCATCATTATTGCCAAACGGTAAGCCATGCCGTTGTAGTCGTTCTTGTTGAGCAGCTTGTCGGTGCTGCCTTTCCACACAGCATATAAGGAGTCGGCTATCTCGCCACCCTGACATGAAGCATAGAGCAGACGGACGAGACGCTGTCTCACCGAAGGTATGGCGTTACGCCTATATTCTGCCCACATCATCCTCTCGTTTATGCTGCGGTCTTCGCTGTCCATCCTGTCGATGGCATTATTCCAGTAGCCGGCAAGCTGAGAGGCTATCATGGCGTTATTTTCTTTCACTATCCATTGTCTCATGGTATTGGCATACTGACGGGCCCCTATCCTATGGGCAAGGAAGTTCTCGTTGAGAGTCATGGCGAGGGCGAAACGCTGCAGTTCGTCAGCCGGAGCTTCCAGCGCCGTGGTGTCGGCGGCATCCGCTGTCATGAGCGGTTTGCCGGAACGGTCGTTGAGCACGAACAGTCCGTATCCTCTGCCATCAGCATTCAGCAATACGTTCTGCGGTTTCCCGCCTGTCTCAATCTCCACGGTGCCGCTCTGCATGTCTACGGGAACGAACTCGCTCCTCACTCCCCCATTGCCATCGGCGAAATCAAGACGCACATTGAACCGCTGCTGCCATACGAGTCCGCGATGCTGCGGATCTTCTTGTTTCACAATGAGTCTGCCGTCTTTCCACTCTGCCGACACAGTTGGCATACCGCCACATTTCACCCATGTCTCGCTAAACTTCCTGATGCCACACTGCGGCGCTTTGCTGTCGAGGATGTCGATAAGCTCATCCCATGTAGCATTGCCATAGGCATACTGATGCAGATATTGGCGGATTCCGTCTCTCAGCGCCTCCTCTCCCATCTGCTGCTCCAGCTTGCGCATCATGACTGGTGCCTTGCAGTATATGATGTTGCCATAGAGCAATCCAGCCTGGTTGAGGTTGTCGAGAGACTGCTGTATGGGATGCGTGCCGGGAGTACGGTCTGTTGACAGAGCCCTCGCCTGATACATACGCAGGAAGTTCAGGTCGTGGTTCACATCGGGGTATTGCTCCCTGGCTACATTTGCCGCAAAGAAATTGGCGAACACCTCTTTTGTCCACACGTCATTGAACCAGCGCATGGTCACCATGTCGCCAAACCACATATGTGCCGTTTCGTGGGCTATCAGCTCCAGACGTGTCTGCTCCTCCTCTGGTGTGGGGTGTTTGCCGAGGAATATCTCGTGGTCGGTGAACTGTATCGCTCCGGGATGTTCCATTCCGCCGAACTGGAATCCGGGGAGCACCACCATATTATATTGGCTGAAAGGGAGGGGTATGCCGGTATATCTTTCAAACCACCTTATGGAGTGGTCGGCAATGTCGAACACCTTGTCGAGCTGCGCCACCTTGTCGGGGTCGGTCTCCCGGTAGAGTGCCTTGATGGTACGGCCGCTGCGTTCTGCCTTCTTGACGCTGAACTTTCCTGCCACGAAGGAGAAGAGATATGTAGGGATAAGCTGGTCGGTGACTGATGACACCGTCTCCCACCCTTCCGGCACATCGAGTTTCAGTTTGAACACAGCCTTGAGATCAGGCTGGTCGAAACATGGGAATACCGAACGGGCATGGTCGGGAACGAAGAGCGTGTAGAGATAGTCGTCGTTGCGGTTGAGCGACTTGTCGCCGCTGGTGAACGCCACGTCTACGGCATTCTCACCGTTTTTCAGCCAGCTCTCTTTCAGTATGATATGCTCGCTGCGCCATTCGGCACGCCTCTTCTTGCCGTTCACTGTCACCACGCCGCCATACTGTCCGTCGGCTCCCTGAAAATCGAGTTGCAGGTCGTCGCCGCATTTCTTATACGTAAACTTGATGACGGCAGAGCCTGTCACCTTTTCTTTCCGCGAAGCGGGAATCCTGAACTTCAGGTCGTAACACAGATTGCCGACTGCCGCCCGCCGCTGCTCGGCGAGCTTTTGGCTCACTCCCGGTTCTATCTCCACGGCACCTGCCACCATCGAACAGAGCAGCGCCATACATGCAATGATAAGTTTTTTCATAGAATTCTATTTTGTATACAAACAAGTTTTGCAAAGGCAAGCTCACCTCTGCATGACATCCAGACGATATTCTGCATCGGTTGACATTACCTAATGCAAAGATAATACATTTCAAAAAACAATGCTATAAGAAAACGATTTAAATAAGAATTATCAATGTTTTGCAGGTTACCCTATCTACAAGAAAAGTTGAGGAAACGACGAAAGACAAGGTGTCACGACTATGGTCTGATGCCTGGAAATGTAAATAAATACACATTTCTCTCGCCAAATCGTTTTTTTACATTACCTTTGCATACTGCATTGCCCTGATCAGTCTCAAACGGTCATCAGGGCTGGCATGGATTCTGATTTTTCAGAAGAATGGATTTTGTTTGGTTTTTAATGAGTAATAGCGGGCTATTGCGAATTAAAAACAGGCAAAAGACACCTCATAAAAAAACATCTCATACAGACAAAAAAAACAATTATATATACGACAATGGAAAATAAGAAAAACATGTATTTCGCCGTAGCTTACAAGCTTTATACAAATGAGAACGGCACAGAGACAATGGTAGAAGAGGCAACAGCAGAAAAGCCATTCCAGTTCTTGAGCGGATTCGGACTGGCTCTCGATGACTTCGAGAACACCATCGTGGCTCTCAACGACGAGCAGAAGAACGACTTCGACTTCACGCTCACTAAGCAGCAGGCATACGGAGAGCATGAGGCAGAACGCGTGTTGAACCTCGACAAGGAGATGTTCTGCATCGACGGCAAGCTCGACACCGACAATATATACAAGGATGCCATCATTCCGCTGCAGAACGAGAACGGACAGCGTTTCCTCGGCAAGGTGCTGGAAATCGGCGACGACAAGGTGACAGTAGACCTCAACCACCCTCTGGCCGGCAAGGATCTGCACTTCGTAGGCTCTATCGTTGAGGCAAGAGAGGCTACAAACGAGGAGATACAGACCATCATCAACCATCTGAGCGGTGGCGGATGCAGCGGCTGCGGTGGTGAATGTGGAGGCGACTGCAACTGCGGCGGCGACTGTGGCAGCAATAACGGCGGTTGCGGCGGCTGCCACTAATCAGAAGGATTTGACAATACCCCCAGACGGTCATCAGGAATACTATAAGCAGTTGTAGAATATCACATCGTTTTGGGATGACACCTTGATGACCGTTTGGAAACAAATCACCAGACACATGCGTAACACTTTCGGCAACATATTCACACTTACGACTTTCGGGGAGAGCCATGGAGAAGCCGTGGGAGGAGTGGTAGACGGTCTGCCTGCCGGCATCGACATCGACATCGACTTCATCCAAAGCGAGCTCGACAGGCGCCGGCCCGGACAGAGCAGCGTGACAACAAGCAGGAACGAAGCCGACAGAGTGGAAATTCTGAGCGGCACGTTCGAGGGAAAGTCTACGGGATGCCCTATCGGTTTCATCGTGAGAAACACCAACCAGCATTCCGCCGACTACGACAACATGCGCGACCTGTTCAGACCATCACATGCCGACTTCACCTATTATAACAAGTATGGCATAAGAGACTATCGCGGCGGCGGCAGATCATCGGCACGCATCACCATAAGCAGATGTGTGGGAGGAGCGCTGGCAAAACTGGCTCTGAAGAAGATCGGAGTGGAAGTAGTAGCATACACATCGCAGGTGGGCAGCATTGCCCTCGACAACGACTACACCAGGTATGACCTGACACAGGTGGAGAGCAACATCGTGAGATGTCCCGACGCAGAGAAGGCGAAACTCATGGAGAGCCTCATCGCCGAAGTGAAGAGCTGTGGCGACACCATCGGAGGCACAGTGACGTGTGTGATAAAGAATTGTCCGATAGGCATCGGCGAACCGGAATTCGACAAGCTCAACGCCATGCTCGGATATGCCATGCTCGGCATCAACGCCGTGAAGGGAATAGAGTTCGGATCGGGATTCGAGGGTGTGACGCATCGAGGCAGCGAGATGAACGACATTTTCTATCCCGAAGACGAAAAGATAAAGACGCGGTCTAACAACAGCGGAGGTATACAGGGCGGAATTTCCAACGGCAACGACATATTCTTCCGGGTGGCATTCAAACCTGTAGCCACACTGCTTCAGGAACAGAAAACCATCGACAAAGACGGCAATCCCACCACCTTCAAGGCAAGCGGCAGACACGACGCATGCGTGTTGCCAAGAGCGGTTCCGATAGTGGAATCAATGGCGGCAATGGTGATTTTAGACCAATTTTTGTACAATAAAACAACAAAATTATAATTTTTAACTATTCTGATTAAAAAAAGCTGCCATAATTGTTTTGGCATTCAAATATTTGCAGTATATTTGCAATCGACAAGCGGGTGCTTGTGAAAGTACCGATTGTCTAATTAAGTCTAGTTTAGTTTTTGTGTTGGTTGAGGGCGGTCAATTGATCGCCCTCTTTTTATGCTTTTGTCCATCCCAGACAACATCCATCATCCGCAAGACCATCAATTCTACAAACTGCAAGTCTGCACTCCCTCTTGCTGAAAATTGGAGTTAAAACACGCAAACACTTTGTCATATCAAGAAATAGAGTTATTTTTGCAGGAAATCACAATCTTACTATACACAACAAGGATAATGAGTGGCAACATCTATATAAAGAACGCACAGGTGAACAACCTGAAGAATGTATCGTTGGAAATTCCAAGAAACAAGTTTATCGTGATTTCCGGTGTCTCAGGCTCCGGCAAGTCATCACTGGCTTTCGACACGCTGTATGCCGAAGGCCACAGACGGTATGTGGAGAGCCTCTCGGCATATGCCAGACAGTTTCTCGGAAGGATGAGCAAACCGAAATGCGACTACATAAAGGGACTGCCACCGGCAATAGCCATAGAACAGAAAGTGATTTCCAGAAACTCTCGTTCCACAGTGGGCACAAGCACGGAGATTTATGAATACCTGCGACTGCTCTTCGCACGCATCGGACACACCTTCTCGCCGATAAGCGGCAACGAGGTGAAACGACACACCGTGGAGGATGTGATAAACAAGGTGAAGACCTTCTCAGAAGGCACCCGCTTCGTGGTGCTCTCGCCTGTGGTGAGAATCGCCGACCGCACTCTCTCGCAGCAACTCACGATGATCATGCAGCAGGGATACACCCGAGTGTTCGTGAAAGGCGACTTCCAGCGTATCGACGACCTGCTCAACGACGACAAACTGGACGAGAACATAAAGGACGAGAACATCTGGACAGTGGTAGACCGCATGGCGTGGGAAAACGACAACGACACGCTGTCGAGACTCACAGACTCGGTGGAGACGGCTTTCTACGAGGGCGACGGAGCATGCCGGATCGCCATCATGCCGGCAAACATAGTATATGATTTCTCAACTCGCTTCGAAGCCGACGGCATGACATTCGAAGAGCCGAGCGACGGCATGTTCTCTTTCCACTCCCCCATCGGGGCTTGCCCCATGTGTGAGGGATTCGGAATGGTGATCGGCATCGACGAGAAACTCGTGATTCCCGACTCATCGCTCAGCGTATACGACGGATGCGTGCAGTGCTGGCACGGAGAGAAAATGGGCGAATGGAAAAAGGAATTCATCAGAAGAGCGGCAACAGACAAGTTCCCGATCTTCGAACCATACTACAAACTGTCGCAGAAGCACAAAGACTGGCTGTGGCACGGTCTGCCATCCGACAAAAGCAGAGACAAATACGACAGGGTGAGCATCGACGACTTCTTCCAGATGCTGAAAGAAAACCAGTACAAGATACAATACCGGGTGATGCTCAGCAGATACCGCGGCAGAACGGTATGTCCGGAATGCCACGGCAGAAGACTGAAAAAGGAGGCAAACTACGTGAGGATACAGGGAATGAGCATCTCTGACCTCGTGGACATGCCCGTGGAGAACCTGAAGAAATGGTTTGACGAACTGAGCCTCAACGACCACGACGCCGCCGTGGGCAAACGACTGCTCACGGAGATAAGAAACAGACTGGGATTCCTCGTGGAAGTGGGATTGGGATACCTCACACTGAACAGACAGTCTAACACGCTGAGCGGCGGAGAGAGCCAGCGCATCAACCTCACCACATCGCTCGGAAGCAGTCTGGTGGGATCGCTGTATATCCTCGACGAACCAAGCATCGGACTGCACAGCCGCGACACCTTCAGACTGATAAGCGTACTGAAAGACCTGCAGGCGTTGGGAAACACGGTGGTGGTGGTGGAACACGACGAAGACATCATACGTTCTGCCGACCATCTCATCGACATCGGTCCCGACGCCGGACGACTCGGAGGCAAGGTGGTGTTTGAAGGCGACCCGCAGAAGATAACAAGCGACACGATAAAGAAATATCCCGAAAGCCACACCATCAGATATCTGCTCGGCGAGGAGCGCATACCAGTGCCTGCCAACCGACGCAGCTGGAACCTCTTCATAGGCATAAAGGGAGCGAGAATGAACAACCTGCAGGGCATAGAAGTGAAATTCCCGCTCAACGTGATGACGGTGGTGACGGGAGTGAGCGGATCGGGAAAATCCTCGCTCGTCAAGGGCATACTCTTCCCTGCCCTGAAACGACAGCTCGACGAAGTGGCTGACATGCCGGGTGAATACTCATCGATATTCGGCGACATAAAGGCGATAAAACACGTGGAGATGGTGGACCAGAACCCTATCGGCAAGAGCACGAGGTCGAACCCCGTGACCTACACCAAGGCTTACGACGCCATCCGCCAGCTCTTCGCCGAACAGCCGCTGGCAGAGCAGATGGGATTCTCATCAAAATATTTCTCGTTCAACGCCGAAGGCGGCAGATGCGAGGAATGCAAGGGAACGGGAGTGCTCACGGTGGAGATGCAGTTTATGGCCGACCTGGAGCTGGAATGTGAGGCCTGCCACGGCAAACGCTTCAAAAAGGAAATACTGGAAGTGAGATTTGCCGGAAAAAACATCGACGACATCCTCAACATGACTGTCAACGAAGCAATAGAATTCTTCACGGAAAACAACCAGAAGGACATCGTGAAGAGACTGAAGCCGCTGGAGAGCGTCGGACTGGGATATATCAAACTCGGACAGAACTCCTCTACCCTGTCCGGCGGAGAGAACCAGAGAGTGAAACTGGCTTATTTCATCGGACAGGAAAAGGCTGACCCCACACTGTTCATCTTCGACGAGCCGACGACTGGTCTGCACTTCCACGACATCAAGAAGCTGCTCAATTCGTTTGACCAGTTGATAAAGCGTGGCCACAGCATCATAGTGATAGAACACAACATGGATGTGATAAAATATGCCGACCACGTGATAGATCTCGGTCCCGACGGCGGAAACAAGGGCGGACAGCTCGTATGCTACGGCACTCCCGAAGAGGTGGCTGCATGCAAAAACAGCATAACGGGAAAATATCTGAAAAAAGTTCTCGACAACTCAAAAAAAGAATAGAAAAGCGACAAAAGATTTTGCTCGTCAGAAAATAATTGTTACCTTTGCACCACTTGTTCGGAACAGTGCCCTGTTCCGAGTGTTTAATCAGCCGATATGGCTCAGTTGGTAGAGCAACGCATTCGTAATGCGTAGGTCCCGGGTTCGAGTCCCGGTATCGGCTCCATAGCGATTAAACAGAAGATAAACTCATGGGAAAAGATTTGCGATAATAGCTCAGTTGGTAGAGCACTAGCTTCCCAAGCTGGGGGTCGCGGGTTCGAGCCCCGTTTATCGCTCTTGTCATCATAGCATTCCCCACACTTCCATTCTTCTTATTCTTTCTCCAACGTATTGTATTACAGCATCTTACGTGAATCCTTCATAAAGGATTCAAGACACGCCACATTGCTTGTATAAGATTTCTGAATATCTCTTAAAACAAGAAAGCACTACACCATATTGGTCGGACTGTAAAAAAATTGCAACTATAAAGCCAAGACAAGCCTACACATTCATGAAAAAGAAAAGCATCCTGATACATCCTTATTTTACAGTAAGCGAAATACCGACTTATCCTTTACCGCTATTGTCAAGAGCAAGTAAGGGATGTTTCATATTGAGCCCTTTGAAATACAAAATGCTGAAAAGGATCTTTAGAAGAAACAACGGCAAACCGATACTCTTATATGCGTATGTTTGATAATTACTACAAATGGTCTGTAATAATCTGCCTGCTGATACCTGTAATGATAACAGCAGTACTTCTATTGTGCTAAATCCCTATGGAATACCGTTTGAGAAAATATATAATCAGCAAAAAAGCGACTTCCGAAAGAGAGTCGCTTTTCTGCTGTTATAAACAATCGTTTGTCTGATCAAATTCATGAAGGAGGCTGCAATCAATCCTCGTCGGCAAATGTCTCGAGCGAGAACTGACTGCTGCCATCAAAGCAGTGGGTACACACCTGACACTTCGGCAGACCGATAGCCTCGATGAGCTGTTCGATGGTATTGAACTTCAGAGTGGTGAGTCCCAGTTCCTTTGCAATCTCGTCCACCATGCGCTTATACTCCGGAGAGTCGGTGGTGGCATACTTGTCGAGATTCTTGTTCGGGTCGCCCTCAAACTTCTGGATCATACGACGGGTGATAAGCTCCATATCGCTCTTCGACGATGTGAAGTTGATGAACGGACATCCGTATACGAGCGGCGGACAGGCAATGCGCATGTGGCATTCCTTCAGACCAGCCTGATCGAAGAGCACCTTCACGTTGTCGCGAAGCTGGGTGCCGCGCACGATGGAGTCATCGCAGAAGAGCACCTTCTTGCCCTGCAGCATCGCCTTGTTCGGGATAAGCTTCATCTTTGCCACAAGAGAACGCATGCTCTGGTTTGACGGAGTGAAGGAGCGTGGCCATGTAGGAGTGTATTTTGCTATGCAGCGCTGATAAGGCACATTCTTGCCAGCCGCATATCCCATCGCCATTCCCGTTCCAGAGTCTGGAATACCGCTGCAGCAGTCCACCTCCACGGGGTCTGTCTTCGCCATGTTGAAGCCATTGTCGAAACGCGCCTGCTCCACGTTCTTTCCCTCGTAGGTAGATGTAGGGAATCCGTAATACACCCACAGGAACGAGCACACCTGCATCTTCTTGTTCGGTTTCCTGATCTGCTCCATACCGTCGGCGGTGAGCTTCACTATCTCTCCCGGTCCTACATTATATACAGTATCGAAATCAAGGTTAGGGAACGAGGTTGATTCGCTCGATGCCGCATATGCCCCATCCTTCTTTCCGATGATTATCGGAGTGCGTCCCCAGCTGTCGCGGGCGCAGATGATGCCGTGGTCGGTGAGCAGGAGCATCGTGCACGATCCCTTGATATGCCGATACACGTTCTCTATACCCTCCTTGAATGTCTTGCCCTGGATGATGAGCAGCGCCACGAGCTCCGTAGGGTTTGTGCTGCCCGACGACATCTCGGCGAAATGCATGTTCTTCTCCAGCATCTCGTTTGTCAGCTCATCCTTGTTGAGGATCTTCGCCACCGTGCAGATGGCAAATTTTCCCAAGTGGGAATTCATTATCAGCGGCTGTGCGTCGGTGTCGCTGATTACGCCGATTCCCGATGTAGCCCCCTCGAAGCGGTCGAGAGTAGGCTCAAACTTGGTGCGGAAATAAGAGCTCTCGAGATTATGGATAGAGCGCACGAAGCCCTTTTCCTTGCAAAATGTTGCCATACCACCACGGCGTGTACCGAGGTGAGAGTTGTAGTCGATGCCATAAAACAGGTCTGCTACACAGCTTTTCTTTGAAATTGTTCCGAAGATACCTCCCATATAAATATATTTGTTTGTTATTTTGTTTCCGTCTGCAAAGGTAATGAAATCTTCATTATTCATTCATCCGAATGTCATTTTTTTATTTGCAGACATGACAGAAATTTGTATCTTTGCAAAAGGAAGCACTAAAAATGTCGAAGAAGCGAATACAATCATGACCTTAGACTTCTGAGACTATAATCGGAAACAAAATGAAAAATCTTTTACTACTTCATCCATCATCATCATCGCCACGTCTGCACCCATGAGCGCAAGCGCCTCGCCGGCTGCCATCACGAAGTATTCTGCGTTTGCCAAACAGCCAGTCCTGATGTCCGTTTACTTATAGAGGCGAAGCTCTTATTACAAGAACTTCGCCTCCCTTTTCTCCGGCAATCAGGATTGCCCTTAATCTGCAATTATTTCATCTTCATTCCCATGTTATACATTATGAAGCCGTAGATGTCGGCTGTCTCTTCCATCACCTTAGACAATGGTTTGCCGCCACCATGGCCTGCCTTGCTGTCGATACGGATCAGGACTGGGGCATTGCCTGCCTGACACTCCTGCAGACGGGCAGCGAACTTGAACGAATGGGCAGGAACCACACGGTCGTCGTGGTCGGCTGTGGTAACCATCGTTGCCGGATATTCCACTCCCTCCTTCAGTGTGTGGAGCGGCGAATATGCCTTCAGATATTCAAACATCTCCTTGCTGTCGGCACTCGTGCCATAGTCGGGAGCCCAGTTCCAGCCGATAGTGAACTTGTGATAGCGCAGCATATCCATCACTCCCACCTCCGGGATACACACCTTGAAGAGGTCGGGACGCTGGGTCATGCAGGCACCCACGAGTAGTCCGCCGTTGCTGCCGCCCATGATGGCGAGATGGTTCTTGTCGGTATACTTGTTGCTGATGAGCCACTCTCCGGCAGAGATGAAATCGTCGAACACGTTCTGCTTCTGCATTTTGGTGCCGGCGAGATGCCAGTCTTCTCCATATTCGCCACCGCCGCGGAGCACCACATAGGCATACACTCCGCCATTCTCGAGGAACGGCATGCGCATGGCTGAGAAGGCAGGGGGATAAGTGGCATTGAAACCGCCATAGCCATACATCAGCACGGGGTTCTTGCCGTTGAGCTTCACGCCTTTCTTATAGGTGAGGAACATCGGGATGCGGGTTCCGTCCTTGCTCGTGTAGTATACCATCCGGGATGTATAGTCGCTGAGCTTGAAGCTCACCTTGGGACTGCTGAACACCGTGCTCTTGTCTGAGGCAAGGTCGTATTTGTATATCGTGGTAGGCACGGTATAGCTGGTGTAGCTATAAAACAGGTCCTTGCCCTCTATCTTGCCCGAGAAACCGGCGCTGCCAACTCCCGGAAGCGTTATCTCGCGGATCTTCTCTCCGTTGATATTATACAGGTAGGCTTTCGAACAGTTGTCTTTCATATACGAGGGCACCATCTTGTCGCCGTCCACAAAGGTGACACCGTTCAGCACTGCATCACTCTCCGGAACGAGGTCGGTCCAGTGGGCAAAGCCCGGCTCATGGATGTCGGCTACCATAATCTTGTATTTCGGTGCACCGGCATTGGTGAGCATATAGATCTTGTCGCCAATGGTCTGGATTGGGTCATAGTTCTTGGTGTAATCGCCGGTCATCTGTATGAACTGCGACCCTGCCACTCTCATGTCTCTGACATAGAGGTTAATGCCCTGGTCCATGCCTGCCTCAACGAGAAACATCATCGTCTCCTCCTTGTTCACGTCCACTCCATAGAAGCGCAGCGGATGGGCGGGATTCTGATAGTAGAGCACGTCCTGGCTCTGCGGTGTGCCCATCTTGTGGTAGTACACCTTCTGCACCTCATTCTTTGCCGACGTCTCCTTGCCTTTCTCCGGTGCGTCGTAGGCACTGTAGTAGAAGCCGTCGCCCTGCCATTCCGTGCCGGTGAACTTTGCCCATACGATATGGTCGTCGAGCAGTTTGCCGGTGTTCACGTCCATCACGTATATCTCCTCCCAGTCGCTGCCGTTGCGCGAGATGACATAGGCGAAATAGCGGCCGTCGTTGGAGAAGGAGATGTTTTTCAGCGCCACCGTTCCGTCTTCGCTCAGCTTGTTGGGGTCGAGAAACACGCGCATCGGTCCGCCCAGACGGTCCATCTGATAGAGCACGGCCTGGTTCTGCATGCCGTCGTTCTTGTAGATATACCATTTGCCGTTCTTCTCAAAGGGGGTATACACCTTCTCGTAGTTCACCATCTGTTTCAGTCGCTTCAGATATTTGGCTCTCTGAGGAATCTTTGCCAGATAAGCATTGGTGACCTTGTTTTCGGCATCCACCCAAGCTGCCGTGGCAGCACTGGTGTCGTCTTCAAGAGGTCGGAAGGGGTCGGCAACCTTCACTCCGTAGTACTCATCCACAGTACCGTCTTTCGGCGCCTGCGGATACTTGATTGTCTGTCCGTTTGCTGCCACAGCCATCGTAGCCAGGGCAGAAGCAATAAAAAGTGTTTTCATTCGCATATAAATTTACTCAAGTTTCGGATTTAGACTTTGAGGTTGAATTTATTGTGTAAAAAAGG
>ERZ1026888.350-NODE-350-length-26465-cov-9.810186_pt1 | contig 26465 bp, 18 predicted proteins | sample MGYA00380174_ERZ1026888 | MGnify/ENA primary metagenome ERZ1026888 (study PRJEB33269, sample SAMEA4719810) | human gut metagenome | biome: human-associated habitat; feature: organic feature; material: feces | place: Cameroon | collected 2013-10 ...
AATTGATGTTACAAGGCTTTAGATGGCGATGTCACACTTTTTATACTTTTATATATAGCAATAGCCGTTTGAGGCTTAAAGCTTGTGAAAAACTTTTAAATCGCTTGTGGGTGCCAGTATATTTCATATCTTTGCCAAATGACAACATATAGGAAACACGCCAAACCAATATAAACTAAATAACGGAGGAAAAATCATGAATGTAAACACAGGTATCAAGCAAGCACTAATCTTAGCCATCGGCATCATCGTGCTCGGATTTTTTGTAGACTCAGGACTTAAGAGTCTGGCTGGCAAAGACCGCAAAGTGGTAGTGAAAGGACTGGCAGAGAAGGAGGTGGAGGCAGACAAAGTGACGTGGCCTATCCTATCCAAGGAGTTGGGCGACGACCTGCCGGAACTATACCAGAAGATCAACACCACGACAAATAAAATACGCAAATTCCTGATTGCCAACGGAGTGAAAGACAACGAGATAATCGTGAACGCACCAGTGGTTATCGACCTCAACGCCGAACGATATGGCGCCAACCAACAGCCCTACCGCTACAACATCACATCCATCATCACCGTAACTTCAAAAAACGTGAATCTCGTGCGCAGCATAATATCCCGACAGGGCGACCTGCTGAAGCAGGGCGTCGCCATCGTTGACGGCGGCTACGAGAACCCGGTGAAATACGAATATGTGGCATTCCGCCAACTGAAACCCAAGATGATGCAGGAAGCTATAGAGAACGCGAAAGTGACCGCCGAGCAGTTTGCCAAAAACAGCGACAGCAAGATAGACAAGATAATGAATGCCGACCAGGGACAGTTCTCAATCGAAGACCGCGACTCCAACACTCCATACATCAAGAAGGTGAGGGTGGTGACCACAGTGACATACTCGCTGAAAGACTGACCGGCTGCTGAATTACGCCGCTAATCTTGCATTTTATCATTAAATTTGCTAATTTTGCCCATCATTCCCATTAACATCACAATTTTAGCAACGACTATGAAAATACAGACAGCGACAAAGAGCCAGGCTCCAATCATCTCACAACTCATTATGACGGCAATGACAGACGACTGTTGCCAGTATTTCGCCGGCGAACACCATACGCTTGCCGACTTCCGCTCCATGATGACATCGCTCGTGGAAAGGGAAGACTCCCAATACAGCTATCTGAACACCCTCGTTGCCATCGACGACGACGGCGACGTGATGGGAGCCATCGTGGGCTACGACGGCGGAAAGCTGCATGAGCTGCGACAGGCATTCATCAACGCTGCCAAGGAATGCTTCGGCAGAGACTTCAGCCGGATGGACGATGAGACGCAAGCCGGAGAGGTGTATCTCGACAGCCTCGCCGTGATGCCAGACCACCGCGGCAAAGGCATCGCCACATCACTGCTGCGGGCAATGATAGAGAAAGCGGCAAAGGAGGGACACCCTGCCGTGGGACTGCTCGTAGACAAAGGCAACCCGAATGCCGAGAGACTGTATCTGCACGTGGGATTCGAATATGCCAACGATTCCTCGTGGGGCGGACATCCGATGCGCCACCTCGTATACAGGATAGATTAAAGAACCAAAGACACATATCATGCAGGAAAGCAAATACCTCGTGGCAAACGAGAGAGATGCGCTGTGGGGACTCACGGTGAGCACCGTGGGCTACGACAAACTCAACCCCGGCGACCCATACCCCACCAGAGGCCACGCCGGAGGATACTACTTCGACGTGACAAGGGGACGGACGCTCGACGAATACCAGATGCTCTACCTGCTCGACGGAGAGGGCGTGTTCTGTTCCGACCACGTGAAAGACCATCCGATAAAGGCTGGCGACATCTTCCTGCTCTTCCCCAACGAATGGCACACATACCATCCGCTCGCCTCCTCCCGATGGGAGAGCTACTGGATAGGCTACAGAGGAAAGAACATGGACGACAGAGTGGAACACGGATTCCTGTCGCCCGAAAAACCGATATACCACGTAGGCTACTGTCCTGAGATAATAAGCCTCTACAAGTCTGCCATGCAGGTGGCAAAGCGCGAGGAGGCATACTCGCAGCAGTCGCTCGCCGGCATCGTGAACAATCTCATCGGCACGATGTATGCCAGAGAACGCAACATCATCCTGAGCCGCGACCAGGACAAGGTGGACATCATAAACAAGGCTCGTCTCATGATACGCGAAAGACTGGAAAGCCGCATCACCATACAGGAGATAGCAGACCAGCTGGGAATGGGATATTCCAACTTTCGCAAACTGTTCAAGGAGTTCACGGGCATCTCGCCGGCTCTCTACCAACAGGAGCTGCGACTGCAGAGGGCACGCGAACTGCTCTCCTCAACACCGATAAGCATCAAAGAGATAGCCTACAGGCTGAACTTCGATTCGCCCGACTATTTCTCAAGCAAGTTCAAGGCGAAGGTGGGATGCAAACCAAGCGAATACAGAGAAAAGATGGGATAAAAATTAGGATTTGTTAATATTTTGTCGTACCTTTGCAGCATGATTTACACACACAAGGAGCAGTTCTACACTAAACCCAAATCGGTCATTAGGCCGTTTAATGTATTTTTTTTACAACTGCTTGCAGTCTTTTGTTTTTTATAAGGCGACTTTTGCTCGTTTTTAATGAGCAATAGCCCGCTATTACTCATTAAAAGCCAAACAAAATCCACTCTTCTAAAAAACAAAATCCAAGCAAGCCCTAATGACCGATTAGGGTTAAAAGTTGACGGACTGCTCCATTTTCGTTTCCTTAATTCTAATAATACGCATTAATAAATACAAATATATTCAGAATAACAATTATCGATGAACAGTAAATTAGATTTCAAGCCGCAGCTCTTCACCACACTGAGGAACTACAACAAGAAGACTCTCATGGCCGACGTCATGGCGGGCCTCATCGTGGGCATCGTGGCATTGCCACTTGCCATCGCCTTCGGTATCGCATCCGGAGTGACACCAGAGAAGGGTATCATCACCGCTATCGTGGCGGGATTCATCATCTCGCTGCTCGGAGGCAGCAAGGTGCAGATTGGCGGACCTACGGGTGCCTTCATCATCATCATCTATGGCATCATCCAGCAGTATGGCTTCGAGGGGCTCACCATTGCCACTCTGATGGCAGGTGCCTTCCTCATCCTGTTCGGAGTGCTGCATCTGGGCACCATCATCAAGTTCATCCCCTACCCCATCGTCGTGGGATTCACCAGCGGTATCGCCGTCACGATTTTCACCACGCAGATAAAAGACCTTTTCGGACTGAGCATCGACAAGGTGCCGAGCGACTTCATAGAGAAGTGGTGGTGCTACATCTGCAACTTCGGAACCATAGACTGGTGGTGTGCGGCAGTGGGAATACTCAGCGTGGTGGTGATTGCCGTCACGCCTAAGTTCAGCAAGAAGATCCCGGGATCGCTCGTGGCAATCATCGTGATGACCGTGGCAGCACTGCTCCTCAAGCAGTTTGCCGGAGTGACGAGCATCGAGACCATCGGCGACCGCTTCTCCGTGAGCAACGCCATCCCCGAAGCCCACATGCCTACAATAACATGGGACACGATAAAGGAACTGGTGCCACCGGCACTGACCATCGCCGTGCTCGGCGCCATAGAGTCGCTGCTCTCGGCAACTGTTGCCGACGGTGTTATCGGCGACCACCACAACTCCAACACCGAGCTGATAGCTCAGGGTGTGGCAAACCTCGCCTCGCCTATCTTCGGCGGCATACCGGCAACGGGAGCCATCGCCCGCACTATGACCAACATCAACAACGGCGGAAAATCACCCATCGCCGGCATCATCCATGCCGTGGTGCTGCTGCTCATATTCCTGTTCTTCATGCCTTTGGCAAAGTATATCCCTATGGCATGTCTTGCCGGAGTGCTCGTGATAGTGTCATACGGCATGTGCGGATGGCGTTCGTTCCTCTCGCTGATGAAGAATCCCAAGAGCGATGTCACCGTGCTTCTCATCACCTTCTTCCTCACCATCATCTTCGATCTCACCGTGGCTATCGAGGTTGGCCTCATCATTGCCTGTCTGCTCTTCATGAAGCGTGTGTCTGAGGTGACCGACGTGAAGTTGATAGAGAACGAAATCAATGAGGAGAGCGACATGATAAAGGGCAACCTGGAGCATCTCACCATTCCGGAGGGAGTGGAAGTATATGAAATCAACGGTCCGTTCTTCTTCGGTGCCGGCAACCGTTTCGAGGAAATCATGGCGGCGTTCGGCGACCGTCCAAAGGTGCGCATCATAAGGATGCGTAAGGTGCCGTTCGTTGACTCCACGGGTATCCACAACCTCACCAACCTCTGCGAAATGAGCCACAAGGATGGTATACAGGTGGTTCTCTCTGGTGTGAACCCTCATGTACACGCCGCTCTCGGCAAGGCAGGTTTCTACGAATCTGTCGGCGAAGAGAACATCTGCAGCCACATCAAGATTGCTCTGGACAGGGCTAAGGAGATTGTGGGAGAAATGAAATTAGGAAACTGAAATCAGAAACAAGGATAAATAAATCAGTGAGAAATAGTGTCCATCAGCCTACGGCGATGGACACTGGTCTGAAATAAAACACGGATCAATCAGAGTAACCTGCATCTCCCCTTCGGGGGAGAACGAGAGGGGGCTGAAGTTCATTGGCAGAAAGGAATATTCTATAAAGTTCATTGGCAGAAGGGAACATCCTATAACCACTATACATCGCAAGGCATATCAAAAAAGGAAGTGCCCAGCACTCATTTTCTTCTAAAGAAGTGTCATAGTATCATTCTCAGTCTATCCAGAGCATTTAAAATACTACAAGCCAACAGGTTAAAGCAATGATACTTTTCTGAATGTTTTACATAAAAGTATCATTGATATATCACAGATGTATCATGCCGTTTTGCACCACCTGAAATCCCCCCCACGCCGTGGGGAATGAAACCCCACATTAGGGGGTTCTGTTCCCCACGGTGTGGGGGGATTTTCGAGTCTATGGTTTACCCTTGAGGAGTGGCGCATTACGAAGTTGCAAATCTTATTCTTGCAATTACCAAAAGTTTCAGATTAAATCGCAAATAATCGGGTTTTGCAAACAGCAAAAACAAGTATCTTTGCAGAAAATAGGCTACATCTCAGCATAGCGTCCAAGCAAGCTTGACGCTCTGCATTCGATTTGCACTATCTTTGCAAACCACCTATGCCGAAAACCAGTCATGACATGGCTGCCGGCATCACGAACCTACTAATTCAAACTGACCGAAAATAACATAATCAAACAAATGGACAACAACAAATATTTCTTCGCCGTGGACCTGGGTGCCACAAGCGGAAGGACTATCATCGGAACACTTGCCGAAGGCAAAGTGCAACTGGAGGAACTCACACGGTTTGACAACTCGCTGATTGAAACGGGAGGTCACTTCTATTGGGACATCTTCGCACTATACAACGAAATCATCAAGGGACTGAAACTCGTGGCTAAGCGACAGCTGCCGATAACGAGCATCGGTATCGACACTTGGGGAGTGGACTTCGTGTGCATAGGAGAAGACAACGCCATTCTGCGCAACCCGATATCCTACCGCGACCCGTTCACTTTCGAGGCTATGGACGAATATTTCAGCAAATGCATAGACAAGAAACGTGTGTATGAAACTACGGGAATACAATTCATGAACTTCAACTCCCTCTTCCAGCTATATGCCATGAGAAGGGAGAACAATGTGGCTCTCGCCAATGCGAAGAAGATTCTCTTCGTGCCCGACGCCCTGTCGTGGATGCTCACAGGAAAGGCTGTCTGCGAATACACCATCGCTTCGACAAGCCAGATGCTGAATCCACGCACAAAAGACCTCGAACCGGAACTGCTGAAGAGCGTGGGGCTGACAAGGGAGAAGTTCGGAATGATGGTGAACCCTGGCACGTGTATAGGCACGCTTACAAAGGAGGTGCAGAAGATGACGGGACTGGGAGCGATACCTGTGATTGCCGTGGCAGGACACGACACGGGAAGCGCCGTGGCTGCCGTGCCGGCAAAGAACGAACAGTTTGCCTATCTCAGTTCGGGAACATGGAGTCTGATGGGAATTGAGACTAAAGACGCAATCATAAACGAGGTGTCGTATGAAAGGAACTTCACCAACGAGGGCGGCATAGAGGGCACCACACGATTCCTGAAGAACATCTGCGGAATGTGGCTGCTGGAGAGATGCCGCAAGGAATGGGGAGAGGACGCTCCCCGCGACTATGCCATACTGACCGCCGAGGCAATGGCTACGAAACCGTTTCAGAGCATCATAAACCCTGACGACAAGATGTTTGCCAACCCAGCCGACATGCAGGAAGCGATAAAGGAATACTGCCGGGAAACGGGACAGCACGTGCCGGAGGGCTACGCCGAGACATGCCGCTGCATATTCGAGAGTCTCGCACTGAGATACCGCGAGGTGTTCGGATACCTCAGAGAAATGGCGGCGTTCCCTGTCAACACCCTGCATATCATTGGCGGAGGATCGCTGAACAGGCAACTCAACCAGTTTACGGCAAATGCCACGGGAGTGGAGGTGCTCGCCGGACCGCAGGAATGCACCGCTCTGGGCAACATCATGATACAGGCGAAGGCGGCAGGCGAAGTGAACGACATTTTCGACATGCGCAGCATCATTGCCGACAGCGTGGTGATGAACCGCTTCGTGCCTGAAGACAAGGAGCTTTGGGACGAGGCTTACGGGAAATATCTGGAGATAAAGAAGAGGAAAGGTTAATGAGGAAACTAAAAAAAACAACAACTATAAAAACCTAAAGAATATGAAAACAGAACAAATCACAAAAGCTTATGAAATGGCAAAAGAGCGCTATGCCGCTCTGGGTGTAGATACCGACAAGGCTATCGAAACTCTTGAAAACACTCCTATATCTCTGCATTGCTGGCAGGCTGACGACGTGGTCGGCTTCGAGCGCAACGTGGCAGCTTCAGGCGGTATTCAGACTACTGGAAACTATCCTGGAAAGGCACGCAACATAGACGAACTGCGTCAGGACATTGAGAAGGTGGACTCGCTGCTGGCCGGTAAGTTCCGTCTGAACCTGCATGAGACTTACGGTGAGTTCGGAGGAAAATTCGTTGACCGCGACGAAGTGGGAGTGGAACACTTCGAAGGATGGATGCAGTGGGCGAAGGAGCACAACATGAAGCTCGACTTCAACTCCACATCATTCTCGCATCCTAAGAGCGGCAGCCTGACGCTCGCCAATCCTGACAAGGAGATACGCGACTTCTGGATTGAGCACACAAAGCGCTGCCGCCGTATCGCCGACGCTATGGGTAAATTCCAGAACGACCCTTGTATCATGAATATATGGGTGCACGACGGAAGCAAGGACCTCACCGTGAACAAGCTGCGCTACCGCGAAATCCTCAAGCAGAGCCTCGACGAGATATTGGCTGAAGACCTGCCGGGAATGAAGTCGTGTCTGGAAGCAAAGCTGTTCGGTATCGGACTGGAGGCTTATACCGTGGGCTCAAACTATTTCTATACCGGCTACTGCGCCAAGAACAACGTGATGTATACTCTCGACACCGGCCACTACGAACCGACAGAGAACGTCTCTGACGCCATCTCAGCATTGCTGCTCTATGTGCCGGAGCTGATGCTCCACGTGTCGCGCCCTATGCACTGGGATTCTGACCACGTGACACTCTTCGACGACAACACCCGCAACCTCTTCTCTGAGATTGTACGCGCCAACGCTCTCGACCGCGCCCATATCGGTCTCGACTATTTCGACGCATCAATAAACCGCATCGGAGCATACATCATCGGAGTGCGCGCAGCCCAGAAGTCGCTGCTCTCGGCTCTGCTCGAACCAACGGCAACTCTGCGCCAGTATGAGGACGAGGGCAAACTGTTCCAGCGCCTGGCACTGCTCGAAGAGGCAAAGACACTGCCTTTCGGAGCCGTTTACGACTACTTCAACATGAAGAACAGCGTGCCTGTGGGCGAGGAGTATTTCGCCGACGTGGAAAAATACGAGAATGAGGTGCTCGCAAAGAGAAACTAAGAGAACAGATTTTCGATATCAAACAATAATATAGCCGGAGCACCAAGGGGAACGACCGATTCTCCTGGCGCTCCGGCTTTATCCCATATCGGTTATTAGGCCGTTTGGGGGGTTAACTTAAATATCATTATGGAAATTATCATCGGACTTCTCATCATTGCCATCGGCGCATTCTGCCAGTCGAGCTGCTATGTGCCGATAAACAAGATAAAGAGCTGGAGCTGGGAGTCGTATTGGCTGGTGCAAGGCATTTTCGCATGGATAGTGTACCCGCTGATGGGAGCGCTGCTTGCCGTGCCGGAAGGTCACTCGATAACGGAACTGATTGCCAACGGAAGCAGCTTCGATATATGGATGACGGTGCTGTTCGGAGCACTATGGGGAGTGGGCGGACTGACTTTCGGACTCTCGATGCGCTATCTCGGAGTGGCGCTCGGACAGAGCATCGCCCTCGGAACATGTGCCGGACTGGGAACCATCATGGGACCCGTGCTCCTGAACATCTTCTTCCCTGAAGAGGATGCACTGAGCAGACTGACCTTCGCCGTGATTCTGGGCGTGGTGGTGACGCTGGCTGGCATCGCCATAATCGGCGTGGCAGGATCTATGAAGGCGGCATCGCTATCTGAAGAGGAAAAGAAGGCGGCGGTGAAGGACTTCAACTTTCCGAAGGGACTCGCCATAGCCCTGCTCGCCGGATTCATGAGCGGATGCTTCAACGTGGGACTGGAATTCGGAAAGGGGATAAACTTCGGCGACCTCACTCCCGACATGTATAAGACGCTGCCTGCCACATTGCTCGTCACACTGGGAGGATTCATCACTAACGCTGCATACTGCTTCTTCCAGAATGCGAAGAACAAGACATGGGGCGACTATTCCAAGAGTGGGGTGCTGGCAAACAACATCGTGTTCTGTGCGCTGGCTGGCGCATTGTGGTACAGCCAGTTCTTCGGTCTGTCGCTGGGCAAGGGATTCCTGACCGCATCCGACACGCTGATGACTCTCTCCTTCTGCATACTGATGGCGCTCAACGTGGTGTTCTCAAACGTGTGGGGCATCATACTGAAGGAATGGAAAGGGTGTTCGAAGAAGACCATCGTCGTGCTGATAGTGGGCATCGTGGTGCTCATCATCTCTTCGTTCCTGCCGCAATTGGTATAAACCTTAGGGGCTAAAAGCAATCGGTCATCAAGGCTTGCACTTCTTCGCAAGCCTTGATGACCGGTTTTTATTGATCAATTTCTTATGAGAGTTGGGGGTTAAAGACTATTGAGCAAGTCTGCCTTTCCGTCGTTGATGAGCTTTATCACGAGTTCTCCGAAGAGGGTGTTCTGCCATGCGAACCAGGCGCGGGTGTAGCGTGAGGCGTCGTCTTTGTGGAACGACTCATGGATGAAGCCCGTGCCGGCGTCGGTCTGAAGCAGCGTCTGCATACACCAGCGTATCTCTTCGTCGTTTTTCGCCGTGAAACATTTCATCATGACAGACATCGGCCATGGCATGTCGTAGCCGATATGCGGACCGCCGATGCCTGCTCCTGCCTTGCCGCTGAAGAAGCAGGGGTTGTCGTCGCTCCACACAAAGCGGCGGGTGTTCTGATATACAGGGTCATCGATGTCTACATCGCCCATATATCCCATACCGAGGAGTGATGGCACATTGGCATCGTCCATCAGGAGACGGTTGCCGAAACCGTCCACCTCATAAGCGTATATCTTGCCGTATTTCGGATGGTCGTAAACGGCATATTTCTGCAGGGCTGCCTTCACTTCGGCTGCCAGTTCGCTGCATCTCTTTGCCATCAGGAGGATTTCCGTCTTTCGGCTGCCATACGCCTTGCCTGCACAATGGTGCAGGATCTCAGCTGCCTTGTTCATAGAAGACACCGCCATGAAGTTTGACGGCACGAGGAACGGCAGGATGGTGGCATCGTCTGACGGACGGAACATGGAGGCTATCAGCCCTACCGGTTTCACCGGCGCCCCATAGCCGTCCCATCCCAGGGTGTCGAAGGCGCGGTCGGTCATACGGGTAAACGTGTATGGACCGCGGTTATCCTTGCGCTGCTGCTCGATGAAGGTGGCGAGGATATTGTCTATCGCCCTCAGCCAGTCTTCACCGAAGATACTATCGTCGCCGGTCACCTTCCAATATTCGTAGGCAAGGCGGATGGGATAGCAGAATGAGTCTATCTCGTATTTGCGTTCAAACACTTCGGGGGGCATCTCCGTGTTGTCCTTATGCCAGCCGGCTCCCGTAGGACCGTCGTTATAGGCATTGGCGTAGCGGTCGATGTTTATACACTTCATCTGTCGGAGTATGACGCCACGAAGCATCTTCTTCAGATTGTCGTCCTTATTGGCAAGGGCGACATAGGGCCACACCTGGGCTCCTGAATCGCGGAGCCACATCGCCGGGATGTCGCCGGTATACACGAAGGTGTCGTCGTCGCCATTGGGGAGCACACGATAATGAACGGTGCTCTCAAGGGTATTGGGGAAGCAGTTGGCAAACATCCATGCCAACTTGGGATTCTTCTTCAGGATTTTCTGAACCTCGCGGATTTTCTTCTCGACGGCGGTTGAGGTGAAGAGGCGCTCGTCAACGGGCGGACGCTTCGATTCATATTTTCCTTTGACTGGAGCAACCACCTTGGTATAGCGTGAGTGCACGTCGACGGTGGCGTTCTCTTGTGCCGTCATCGTGGCTGTGGCTGCGAGGAGGGCTATGGTAAACAGGGTCTGTTTCATGATTGTAATATTATTCTTGTTTTGAAATTGTTTGCGGGATAAGGATTATCTCCAAAAGGCAACCAGGCAGTCTGATGACCGGTTGGGACTATGGACGGTCGGCAGACTTTGTTCCCCATGCCGACGGCTTGTTGCCCATCTGCAGTTCGAGCACTCCGCCTTTACGGATGTCGTCGTATAGGATATATGACTTGGTGTATCGCTTGCCGTTGAGCTTGGCTGACTGCACATAGATATTCTCCTTGCTGTTGTCTGTGGCTACAATGGTGAATGTCTTGCCGCCGGAGACTTGCATCGTGGCTTTGTTGAAGAGCGGCGAACCGATGATGTATCTGCCGCCGGCGGGCTCCACCTGATAGAGGCCCATGGATGACAGGATATACCATGCTGACATCTGTCCCACGTCTTCGTTGCCACACAGACCGTCGGGGTCGTCACGATACAGTTCCGTCATGGTCTGGCGCAGCAGACGGGCTCCTTTCCATGGCTGACCCACATAGTTATACATATACAGCACCTGATGGCTCGGCTCGTTGCCATGGGCATACTGTCCGATGAGTCCGGTGATGTCGGGAGATGCGCCGGCTCCGAGATCTCCGGTCACGATAAAGAGTGAGTCGAGTTTCTGAGTGAAACGCCGTTCGCTGCCGAAGAGCTTCACAAGTCCGTGCACATCATGGGGCACAAGCCATGTATACTGCCATGCGTTGCCCTCGGTATAGTCGTCCTGACGATGGTCGGCGGAGAAGGGATTGAACGGTTCACGGAACTTGCCGTCGGTACCGATGCCGCGCATGAAGGTGGTTTCGGGATCGAAATACTTGCGGTAGCTCATGGCGCGGTCGCCGAAATATTTCGCATCGGCTTTCTTTCCCAGGAGGCGTGCCACCTTTGCCACACACCAGTCGGCAAGGGCATATTCCAATCCCTTGGCTACGGTCTCCCTGTTGGAGTCTTTGTCGTAGGGCAGATAACCGTATTTCTTCAGCAAATCCAGTCCGCGCTCATCTTTCAGAGCTGACTGCTTCATGGCTTCGTAGGCTCCTTCTTTGTCGGCTACATATCCTTTCAGCACCAGATCGGCAAGCACGGGAATTGCCGGATTGCCCACCATACAGTCTGTCTCATTGCCCATCAGATGCCATACGGGGAGTTTGCCCTGCTGACGGTGGATGTTGACGAACGTCTTGGCTATGTCGGGCAGCATGTCGGTGTGTATCAGCGTCATAAGAGGATGGGCTGCCCGATATGTGTCCCAAAGGGAGAGTGTGGTATAGTTGGTGAAATCACCCTGATGCACCTCGCCGTCGGCACCGCGATACTGGCCGTTGACATCCGAGAATACCGAAGGGGCTGTCATGGTGTGATACATGGCAGTATAGAAAATGCGACGATACGTGGTATCGACGGTTTCTATCCTGACCTTTGAGAGTTCGTCGTTCCATGCCTTGCCGGCATCTGCCACTACCTTGCGGAAATCCCATCCGGGAATCTCTTCGTGCAGGTTTTCTGCCGCATTGTCGATGCTGACGGCAGACATGCCTACCTTTATCATCAATGGCTGGGAAACATCGGCTGCCGTCAGGAGCCATCTGCCGCTGTCAAGCGGTTCTACGCTGACTGTCTGGGAGAATTCCGCAGAGAAGAACACCTTCTGGTTCTTTGCCCAACCTGTGGAATGACGATGACCGGAGATTGTCGTATCGGTGATGCGGTCGAGGGCATAGTCTGCAGGCTTGTCGTATCCTATACCCTGATGAAGGTCGAGAACAAGCTGTGCTTTCGCCATGTCAGCACCGAAGGTATAGCGGTGGAAACCGGCACGACGGGTGGCTGTCAACTCTACCCACACATTGGGCCGCTCGAGTTTCAGGGCGTAATAGCCGGGGCGCACGCTCTCATTGCTGTGATGGAAGACTATCTCTTCCTGACCGGCATCAACGACGGGAAGGAAAGCCACATCGCCAAGATCGCCTACGCCGGTGCCGCTAAGATGCTGATGGCCGAAACCTATCAGCACAGAATCGGAGTCGTGGTAGCCGGAACACCAGTCCCAACCGCGGGTGTGCTCTGTGGGACCGAGCTGGACATAACCAAAGGGCACGTTGGCACCAAGAAATACATGTCCGTGTCCGCCGGTGCCGATTCGGGGATTCACGTATTGTGTGAGATTGTCTTGTGCGAAACCGCAAAAAAAAGCGCCTATCGCAAGCAATAAGGTAAAGATTGAATGCTTCATATTATATATTAAGGTGTGTTTCCAAAGACTGCCCGAAACGGGTCGTCGGATAATATTCGGTATAAAAGTATGAATAAATCACGACACGGACAAGAATTTCGACGAATAATCAATAAAAGTGAAGCAAAAAAGCATGCCAAGTGAGGGAAGAAAAGGAAATTGGATACCAAGTTATTGTTTTACTGTCACTAACCAAAGGAATCAGAACCAGAACAAGCCTTGACTAAAGACTGGGAAGATGTGACAAATGAAGGGGGAACGCGACAACAAGGATGCAAAAAAAAGGAAAAAGAAAGCAGAAAGAAAAAAAGAATTTGTATTTTTGTACTTGAAATTGAATCATGCTTTGAAGCAAGACAAAAGCGAGACTTATACCTTAAACAGTAAAACTTGGCTGATATGGAAATGATTTTAACTCCAACTTTCAATATGTTGGGCTATACGGCATACGTGATAAGCAGCACGGCATTCATCATATTGGGTATATTCCTGATGTCGCTGAGAGTGATGGAAAAGGAAATGGCCGCCTGCTACAAATCACCAAGGGCTTGTATCGCATGGACGTCACTTGTAATCGGCGTGCTTCAGATGTGCAATGCCACATTGATAGCAAAAGGTATCGACTATGACGTGTTGACATCATTCGCCTACCCTCTGACATACTATATCCAACTGTATCTGCTCACAACATCTATTCTGACAATGACCATTGCAGACCAGAAGAAGGTGGACATGAAAAACATGACCTGCCTGCCGATTGTGGCATTGACGCTGATTTACCTTGTATATTTCATCGTGAACAGAGAAACGGAGTTCAATATCGGATCTTATGAACTGTTCACCAATACTCTCCCTGTCAAGATAATAAAATACATTCTGCTTGTAGCCATATTCTCTATCTACCTGGTATACTCCGCAATGATATACTTCGAAATAAGAAGGTTTAGAGAAAGTGTGGAAAGGGACGAAGAGCTCAGCAAACGCATCAGAACGAAGCCGATGATAAAGAATGCCAAGATGACCATTGCATACGTAACGATTTTAGGTTGTGTAATATTCTTCGAGGCAATAACCGGGAAACACCTTAGCAACAATGCGAATATAGTATTCGTGTTGGTCCATACAGCTATATTCGTATCAAATGGTGGCATCATAGTCAACATATCGCTGAAATATATGAAAGAAACTGGTTATCTTGAAGCTAAAAGGAATGCAGAAAACACAAGACTAAAGGCTATAAGCATAAAGGATATAGAAAACCTATTGTTGAAGAATGCAGCGAACGAGGATAGTACAACAAACGAAACAATCCATTCGCATGCAAGAAAAACGAATAAGGAAGAAAAGAAGAAGGAGCCTGAGGCAATAGAAGCCACAGTGAGAAGCTGGATGAGACTACCGTCAAAGCCATACTGCCGTGAGGGACTGGCACTGAGAGAAGCCGCAGCTGAAATGGGAATCGACCAACGGTTGCTGAGCGGCTTCATAAACAATATGTATAGAATGAACTTCAATGCATGGATAAACATGCTGCGCATAGAGGAAGTGAAACGGTTGATAAGTAAAAGACCGGAAATGACTCTGGTAGATATAGCTGCCCATACTGGTTTTACGGACTCTTCTGCCATGTCAAAGGTATTCAAGAAGTCTGAAAGCATAACGCCGTCGCAATATAAGCAGGAGCACAAGAGGCGCAGAAGAAAATAATTCACTTTGTACACTCATCTGAAATAACACAAATCGGTCATTAGGGCTTGCTTGGATTTTGTATTTAAAAATATACCTTTAACGGTCTAATGACCGTTTTGGGATTAACATTCCTTATATACGAAAATCCATCTTTCAGACACGACAAAGCAACGGAAGCAAAGGACACAAAACCATTTTTCAAGTAATCTGATAAATATTAGTGTAACATATTTATTAATCATTCAAAAGCGATTAAGCCAAAATGTTACAATGTCACATATCACATATCTGCCTTAAAATCAAGCACTTCCCAACATCTCACCCTCAAATTTCAGCCAGAGGGTCAAAGAAACATTTGTATCAAATCAACAAAATATTACATCGGATGCGACACATTAGTAAATTTATATCAGATTTTTACTAACTCGAATTAATTCCCTTTTATTACCTTTGCAGCACAATCAAATAAATGATGCATTGAAGAGACAATAAATATCTCCTTGAAATATTAAATATGTAAGAACAATAAAGAATAGGGCTCAGCATCAACAGAACGATGTGGGGCACTATTTAAAGAAAAAGAAGATAAAGGCAAGAACAAAAGCAAGCAAGAAAGCAAAAAGGAGAGATGACAATATAGAATAATACAACTTTGATTAAGTCAAATAATAAAATATATAGATTCAATCATCACTTTTAAATTGTCAAAAGCTGAACTTCACTAAAGCAAGATCTACAGTGTTTAGGACTAAAGCAAAAAGCAAGATAGTATAAAAGAATTAAGATAAAAATACAATTATCAAGATAAAGGAACCGTTTGTCCAGAATGTATGGAGGCCCCGAAAACATGGAGCATCTGAAGAATTGTGGATGGAATGGTTGAAAAGAATATAGCTTATAGGAATTTATTAATGTAGCATGAAATAAATATAGCAAACACAAAGAGTAAAGAATTGTACCAAAAATAATTAAGTCTTCAAAGACGTCTGTGTATAGCCGCAGGGATGCACCTATCCACAGCAACGTCTTTTTTTTATGCCATAATATTTCCAGGCACATACCACCTTTTTAGTTTCTTTATGACAAGAATATGATGATATTCCGACAAAAAGGCGTATTTTTGTAGTCGGAACGAACAAATGTACGTTCAGCGCATACAAGAAGAGCATCTCACAAATGCATATTCATATACATGGCGATCAAGAAAGACAAAACTTTCAAGAAAGAATAACAATCAAGAAAGATAAAACTATAAATAAAAAACAGCAATCAAGAAAGACAAAACTATTAAACAACAACATAAAATGAAGAAAATTAGAGCAGCCGTAGTGGGCTACGGCAACATCGGACATTATTCTGTACAGGCTCTCGAAGCAGCAACGGATTTCGAAATAGCCGGTATCGTAAGACGCAACGGCGCAGAGAACAAGCCTGCAGAACTGGCAGAATATGAGGTAGTTAAGGACATTACAGAACTTAAGGACGTTGATGTGGCAATTCTCGCCACTCCATCGCGTAGCTGCGAGGAATATGCCAAGAAGATTCTCGCCCTCGGCATCAATACCGTTGACAGTTTCGATATACACACGGGCATCGTGGACTATCGCGCCACTCTCATGCCAATCTGCAAGGAGCACAATGCTGTAGCTGTCATCTCTGCCGGTTGGGATCCAGGTTCTGACTCTATCGTACGCACTCTGATGCAGAGTCTGGCACCTAAAGGATTGTCATACACCAACTTCGGACCGGGAATGTCGATGGGCCACAGCGTCTGCGTACGTTCAAAGGCAGGTGTGAAGAACGCCCTGTCGGTTACCATTCCAAAGGGTGAAGGTCTGCACCGCCGTATGGTGTATGTGGAACTTGAAGAGGGAGCGAAACTGGAGGATGTCGCAAAGGCAGTGAAGGAAGATCCATATTTCGCCAACGACGAGACACATGTGTTTGCCGTAGACTCAGTAGACGAAGTCCGCGATATGGGCCATGGTGTGAACCTCGTGCGCAAGGGTGTGAGCGGCAAGACCCAGAACCAGCGCATGGAGTTCAACATGAGCATCAACAACCCTGCATTGACTGGTCAGGTGCTCGTCAACGTAGCCCGTGCTTCTGTTCGCCAGCAGCCTGGTTGCTACACGATGGTGGAGATTCCTGTAATCGACATGCTTGCCGGTTCACGCGAAGACCTCATCAAACACTTGGTATAAGCACTTGGTATAAGCACTTGGTTTAAACAAAGCGCCCCACACCGCGATACTGATGCGATGTGGGGCGCTTTGTTTTTGATATTTTGTTTCGCTATGGTTTCTTACTCTATAAAAGTAACGTCCTGACTGCTACTAACCGTAATCGGTCATCAGGCTGATTAGGGATTTGCCAACCGACTATAGAACAGCAATTAGTCATTGCTTCTCAACGGCCTTGCGCTGAATGAGTCTGAAAGCGATGCCATACATATTGTCACCGCAAGTGACATGTATAAACTTCACGCGATTCTTCTCAAAATCTCTATAAGGCTGTGCGTTGAATACGATACGACGGTATCCACCACCATCGTTCACCACCTTTGCCGTGAACCATCCGCCCTCTGTAACGTTCTTGGTGTCAGCCAGTTTGCCGTTTTCCACACTCTTCACATTAGTTTCCTTTGTCTTTCCCTTGTCGTCGGTAGTCTTGTCGTTTATCTGCACGATATTGAGTTCCTTGGCGTTTTTCACCGTTACGGAAGCCTCTCCACCTTCAGCATTGATGTAGACATCAGTGTTGTTGGGGTCGAGCACCGGCAACACCTTTGAATCATCATCATCATCACTACATGCCGTAAACGCTACAGCGCAAAGGGCAAAAAGCATAAACAGGTATTTCTTCATTTCTCTTTTCGTTTTGTTATTTGTTATTATTAAGATTGACAAGTTTCCTTATGCTATCATAACTCCAAAAGCATCAAAACATTGCATCCCCCTCTACCGGAAAACGCATGTTTTCTTTCATATCATGGGTTATCTGTCCTTCCAGAAACCACGGGTGAACAGCACTACTACGCTGAATATCTCCAGTCGGCCCATCAGCATCAGCACGGAACAAATCCACTTGCCCACGGCAGGCAGGATATTCCACGACACGGTAGGTCCTATTTCCAGTCCCAGCGTCGGTCCCACGTTGCTCGCACAACTCATGGCGATAGTGATGGAGTTTGTGCTGTCCACTCCCATACATATCAGACAGAAGTATGCAAAGATACACAACGCCATATACAGGGCGAAGAACACGAGCAGCGTGACCTGTGCCGAACTGCTCACCAAATTGCCGTTCACCCTCACCGGCAATACTGCCTTTGGATGGAGGATACGACGAAGTTCGTTGCGCACCACCTTGAACAATATCACGCCTCTGACACTCTTGAAACCACCGCTCGTACTGCCGGCACATGCACCGATGAACATACAGATGCTGAGGATGACCCACGTGATATGCGGCCATTTGCCGGCATCGTCGTTGAAGACTCCCGTTGTGGTGAGGAACGACACCACCTGGAACAACGCGCTTCTGAGGGCATTGGCGATGCTATAACCGTTGAAGCGTATCAGAAAATACATTATTCCCATCGTGGCAAGCGACACCACGAGCACATAGAGTTTGAATTCCGAATTCTGGAACAGCGACAGGAACTTACGCTTGAAGAACGTAAGATACAAGAGTGTGAAGTTTGTTCCAGACAGGAACATGAAGGCTATTGTGGTATAGTCGATGAATGCCGAGTGGAAATGTCCGGTACTGTCATTATAAGGTGCGAAGCCTCCCGTTGCAGTAATACTCATAGAGTAGTTGGTACAGTCAAAGAGGTTCATTCCTCCCAGATACAGACACACGGAGCAACCCAATGTCAGCAACAGATATACGAGCCATATCGACTTTGCGCTCGACGATATTCGCGGGTGCACCTTGCTCTTTATCGGTCCGGTAGACTCCGCTGCAAACACCCTTATGCTTCCGCCCACGAGCGACGGCAGGATGGCGATGGTGAAGAACGCTATTCCCAATCCACCGATCCATTGCGTCATCGACCGCCAGAAGAGCAGTCCATGCGGCAGAGCCTCAACATCATCGATGATGGTGGCTCCCGTAGTGGTAAATCCCGACATCGTCTCGAAGTAGGCGTCGGTATAGTCTGAGATATATCCACTGATAGTGAACGGGAATGCTCCGAAGAAGCTGAAAAGCGCCCATGTCAGCGTGACGAGCAGATAGGCGTCACGGCGGTTCATACTGTTTTCCGCCATGCGACCCTTGTATTTCAGCATAAAGCCAGACCCCACGATGATGGCAATGGATATGGCAAACGCCATGGCATCGTCTTCTCTATAAAACAGAGCCATGGCGAGACACAGCGACATCAGCAATGCCTCAAGGAAGAGGAGCTGTCCCAACACCTTATATATAAGCTTGAAATTCAGCATTTCTTTATATGATTCATATCTTATGACTACAATATTCCCCTTGACTGACAATAAGCCAAAGAGCCTTGAGGGATGTCATCACTTGAAGAATTTCTCAAGTTTCTCCATCCTCACGTTATAGCAGAACACCACTACGATGTCGCCAGCCTCTATCTGCGTACCACCCGACACGAGGTGTCCCTCTCCGTTGCGCACGAGTCCTCCGATGGTGGCACCATTCGGCAGTCCGAGTTCAAACACCCTTTTCTTAGTCACTTTCGACTCCGGATGTGCCGTAAACTCAGCCACATCAGCGTTTGCCGTCATCAGGAAGCGCACATTGTTCACCTCTGCGTCGAGCATCATCTGATAGATATGACTGGCAGCGATAGCCTTCTTGTTGATGATGGTTCCGATGTCGAGACTCACCGCCATGTTCACATAGTCGAGGTTTTCCACCGCCGCCACGGTCTTTCTCACTCCCATGCGCTTCGCCGTGAGACAAGCCAGGATATTCGTCTCGGCATTGCTCGTGAGCGCCACGAAAGCCTGCGTGGTGTGTATTCCCTCCTCGTTGAGCAGCTGCAGGTCACGTCCGTCGCCGTTTATCACCATCACCCTTTGGTCGTCAATCTGGTCGTTGAGAATGTCGCAGCGCTCCACGTCGTGTTCCATCAGCTTCACGTTCATGTATTCCGGCATGTTCTTCAGCGCCCTCACGGCAGTGTCGCCACCACCCATTATCATCACGTTCTTCACGTCGACATAATGCTCCTTGCCCACGATTTTCCTCACGTAGGGTATATACTGCTTCGTCACCATGAAGTAAACGAGGTCGTACATCTTCAGCACATCATTACCTCCCGGTATGATGGTGTCGCCGTCGCGGCGTATCGCCACGATATAGTATGGCGAGTCGGGCTTACAGAGTTCTTTCAGCGGACGGTCGAGAATCTCGCAGGTCTCCCTCAGTTTTATGCCGAGCATCACGAGAGCTCCTCCGTGCACGTCCCATCTCTGGCGCACCCAGCTCATTTTCAGTCCGTTCACGATATCGTATGCGGCGAGGTTCTCAGGATAGATAAGCGAGTCGATGCCCAGTTTCTCATAAAACTTAGCCATCTCCGGCTCCACGAACTCATAGTTGTTCACCTTTGCCACGGTCTTCTTGGCTCCGATAGCCTTCGCCATGACACAGCTGTTCATATTGAGATTCTCGTCGGGCGTCACGGCGATATACAGGTTGGCCTCTGCCGCTCCCGCATTTTTCAGTGCCGCCAGACTCGTCGGCGAGGCGTGCATCGTCAGTATGTCGTAGTCGGAGCTGATATTCTCAAGCCGCTGCTCGTCGTCGTCGATAAGCACGATGTCCTGATTGTTTCTCGATAGCAGTTTCGCCAGATGCGAACCTATCGCGTATGCTCCCGCAATGATTATCTTCATTATGTATTTCTGTTTGTTTACTTCCTGAGTGTTTCCTCTATCGTGCGGCGTATGCCTTCGGCATCAATGCCCACGATACTTTGCAGCTGTGCCACGGTGCCATGCTCCACGAAGTGGTCTGGCAGTCCGAGACGCACAATATCAAGATGCTGCCCGTTGTCTTCCATCCATTCTATCACCGCCGAACCGAAACCGCCTTCGCGCACTCCGTCTTCCACGGTGATGACATGCTTGAACTTTGCCGCCACCTCCTTGAGCAGATTCTCGTCGAGCGGTTTCACGAAGCGCATGTCGTAGTGTGCCACTGATATGCCATCGCCGTCGTTTTCCATCATTTCGACAGCCTTCACCACGTTGTTTCCCACAGGTCCTACCGACAGTACGGCGATGTCGTCGCCGTCGCGCAACTTGCGTCCCGTGCCCACCTTCACTTCTTCCAGCGGACAATGCCAGTCGGCGAGCACTCCCCTCCCCCTCGGATAGCGTATCACGAATGTACCCTTGCCGGGCAGCTGTGCCGTATACATGAGCCGGCGCAGTTCGTGCTCGTTCATCGGCGAGGCGAGAGTGATGTTAGGCACTGGTCTGAGAGCCGCCATATCAAAGGCTCCATGATGTGTGGCACCGTCTTCTCCCACCAGTCCTGCCCTGTCGAGACAGATCACCACGGGCAGGTTCAGTATCGCCACGTCGTGTATGATATTGTCGTATGCCCTCTGTGCGAAAGCACTGTATATATTGCAGAAAGGCTGCAGCCCGTCCTTCGCCATTCCTCCGGAGAAGGTCACGGCGTGACCCTCGGCGATTCCCACGTCGAAGGTTCTCTCCGGCATCTCCTTCATCATGATGTTCAGCGAGCATCCCGTAGGCATCGCCGGCGTCACTCCCACGATGCGCTTGTTCTCTTTAGCGAGTTCGAGAAGCGTGTTTCCGAACACGTCCTGGAACTTTGCCGGTTCGGTGCCGTCCTCTGTCTTTATGCGCTCACCGGTGTTGAGGTCGAATTTGCCAGGAGCGTGCCAGATGGTAGCGGCCTTTTCAGCCGGTGCGTATCCGTGTCCTTTTATGGTGTGCAGATGCAGTAGCTTCGGTCCTTTCATCTCTTTCAGCTGGCGCAGCGTGCGCACGAGCTCCACCACGTTGTGTCCGTCGAAGGGTCCGAAATATCTTATGTTCATCCCCTCGAAGATATTCTGCTGATGGCTTATCGCCGACTTCAGCGCATTGCTCAGCCGTATGATGCCTTTGCGGCGGTTGTCGTCGAGCATTCCGTTTGAGTGTAGCCATTTGGCAGCCTTATATCTCAGTTTGTTATAAGTCTCGTTGGTATTCAGCTTCAACAGATACTGCTTCATTCCGCCCACACTGCGGTCGATGCTCATATTGTTGTCGTTGAGGATGATTATCATGTCGTTTGGCGTCGTCGACACGTTGTTGAGTCCCTCGAAAGCCAGTCCGCCGCTCATCGCTCCGTCGCCGATTATCGCCACCACGTGTCTGTCGTCGTGGCCCGTCTGCCTGGCAGCCACTGCCATTCCGAGCGCCGCCGATATGGAGTTTGATGCGTGTCCGCACATGAAAGAGTCATACTCGCTCTCCTCCGGCGAGGGGAACGGTCGCAGTCCGCCGAGCTTACGGTTAGTGCAGAAGCTGTCGAGTCTGCCCGTGAGAATCTTATGTCCGTAAGCCTGATGGCCCACGTCCCATACGAGTCTGTCATACGGCGTGTTGAACACATAGTGTAGAGCTACGGTCATCTCCACCGCACCGAGACTCGAAGCGAGGTGTCCGGGATTCACCGACAGTTCCTTCAGGATGTCTGCCCTCAACTCATCGCATACCTCCGGCAACTGCTCCACAGGCAGTTTTCTCAGTTCATCGGGGTATTTTATGCGTTTGAGAATATTGTCCTTGTTGTCTTCCTTCATGATATACTGTTCAGTCAGAGAGTTTTTTCTTTTATGGTGTGTATTCGAATTACTTGTGCATGATAATCCACGCAAAGCCGGATTACGAATTGCAAATGTAGCAAATTTATTCCATCATCAATTATAATAACGGAGAAATTTCCCTTTTATTCGTTTTCCACCTTGCCTTTTATCCCCAGAGTCACGACAAGCCATTTGGGATTATCCCAATATCCGCCTGCGCGCATCGGCATATTCGCCCATCATGCGCTCCACTATCTGTGCAGCGGTCTGTATCTCCTTTACCGCCGACGCCACCTGACCGATTTCGAGTTCTCCCCTGTCGAGGTCGCCTTCGAAGATTCCGCGTTTCGACGCCGCCTTGCCGAGTATCCCTCTCAGGGCGTCAGCATCGGCACCGTTGTCTTCGGCGGTCTTTATCTCGTCGTAGAGCGGGTTCTTTATCATTCGTGTCGGAGCCAGCTTCTTCAGACAGAGCATCGTGTCGCCTTCCTGCAGCGAGGCGCAGCGGTCTTTGAAGGCTTCGGCTGCCGAGCTCTCCCGGCTCATGGCGAACACCGTGCCACACTGCACTCCTTCTGCTCCCAGGGCTTCGGCTGCGAGCATCGCCTCGCCGGAGGCTATTCCGCCGGCGGCTATAAGCGGCAGCGTGGTGGCGCGGCGCACCTGCGGGATGAGCACCATAGTGGTGGTTTCCTCCCTGCCGTTGTGTCCTCCTGCCTCAAAGCCTTCTGCCACCACGGCGTCTACGCCGGCTTCTTCGCATTTCGCAGCGAACTTGCTGCTCGACACCACGTGTGCCACCTTGATGCCGGCGGCATGGAAGCGGGCGGTGTATTTCTTCGGACTGCCAGCCGATGTGAACACTATCTTCACTCCCTCGGCTATTATCATGTCTATCAGCGTGTCTATCTCCGGATACATCAGCGGCAGATTGATGCCCCATGGTTTCCGTGTAGCCTCTTTCATCTTGCGTATATGTTCGAGAAGCGTTTCGGGATGCATCGATCCCGCACCGAGGAGTCCCAGTCCGCCGGCTTCGCTCACTGCGGCAGCCAGTCGCCAGCCGCTACACCACACCATTCCTCCCTGTATCACGGGATATTCTATTCCGAAAAGTTCTGTAATTCTGTTTTTCATATTCTTTTTTTGCTGTTATCACTATTGCTTATTTACCGACATATAATGTTCCTTTGCAAATTTAGACAAAATATCCGTATTATAAGCAAGTAGGGACAAAAAAAGAGACAATCTACAAGAGTCATTTTGGGGGAAAAGCATCCGCAAAAGCTCTTATAGACTGTCTCGCGCTAACAAACTTACCTTAAGACAACTATAACCTATTGTTATTTCATATTATTCCAGTCGTCATCCCAAAGACTGCCATTATCAGTCTGACAGTCATCGTCTTCTTCATCAAAGAGAGAATTGTTATGTCTCTTTGCATCCCCTTCAGTGATTTGTCCTCCGCTTTCGGCAAAAAGCAAAGACTCGATTTTGGGTTTATACACCTTAACCTCTGGTTTTATATATTTTTTCATGATTCGCAGTTTTTATTTGATGAATTTCTTTCCGTTATGGATATACACTCCCTTGACGGGACTTGAAACCTTTACTCCCTGAAGGGTATAGAACGCGTCGGCGTCGGTGTTATCCATCTTCACTTCTCTTACGGCAGTCGTTGTTCCGCCATTGTCTTCGTCGTCGAAGATGACAGCCATTTTTGCAAGCGACTGATTATTGTTCGTATCTGCCACATTTCCAAGAAGCTGACCGTTGTAGTCGATAAAGCCGTACGTAGCTCCCACTCCGCCGTCAACGGTTTTATTTGTCGGAATACTCAGATAAGCCTTGTTGGCACCGCTTTTGCCATTCTCCGTAAAACGGAAGAAACCGATATAATCTTCTCCGGTACCCGTCTGCTTGTAATATTTTGTGGAATGGAAGTTTCCAAGTCCGAAGTAACGGTGGGCTATATTTCCATTCTTGTCGGTATCAGCATTTCCAAGTTTGTCGATAGGCGTGACTGTCGGCTTGAGATAGTTGTTCCACTTATCACCTTTAGCTACATAATCGTCTGCCTTTATCCACAACTTTTCATATTTATCATCAGGAATAAGATCATCCGTTTCTTCCAAATAGAAATTCACTTTAGCGCCGTCTAAGTAGCCTTCCGCAGGCACCTTGTCCGCAGGCACCTCACCCACGAGAACTACTCCCATGTTTGCCGGTACGTAACTGAGTTCACGAAGATACACCTTACCCTCAGAATAGCAGTCGTTCACCTCCTTCGGTGGTTCATACTTATATGCCGCATACACCTTCACATTGTCTTTTGCGGGTTTCATTGCAACACTATTGCTATACGTACGGATAAACCTCCTTACGCGATAGGTGAAAGGCATCTTGACGACTTTTGTTCCTGTTATGGTGTAGTAGGATACATCCTTTTTGTCCTTGTCGATCTCAGGGTAAAACTTTATCCTCCAGATTCCTGCGGGACGATTCCAGAGAATATCCCTTTCATTGCAGTCCGCCTCGTTCTCTCTGGCAGTCGTACGATGCTGCACATCGTTCGGATCGCCTGCCATACAAGTGTGGTGGGCATCATCTTCGCCATCATATCTGGATCTGGCAAGTCCGGTATTGGTTTCCACATTATTGTCTGTCTCGCCCCAGTTCTGCGCTGCGTCATGGTTGGCAACGAACCTGAAATAATGCGGGGTGTCGTATTTTTCGTCTTCGGTAGATATCGTCAACGAGAAGCAACGCTCATTGGCGTCATACTCCATGTCTCCATCCTTAGAAGCATAATTCCACTTGCACGTTTTCGCATCATAAGTTCCTCCCACAGCATCACCTATCATGGACATGGTAGTTATCGTGAAGTCGGCTTGGTTTTCACCGTCAATTTGTATACTGCCCGACATGCCGTAACTGCCGTCTTTCACCACCAGATCATTATTGCCACGAGCGGGATTATACTCAACTCTCTTTATACCGTGCAGATTATTAAGGGTGAAAGGTTTCTGGTTAGCCCATACCTTGTCGTGGTCATCGGAATGACTATAGAGATGTCCTCCATTGCCGAGGAAGAAGAGCTTATCGTGAGTTCCGGAGTTATCATCCTTCAAGCTTATTGTGACATGCATATCGGGCGTAGCTTTTTTTGCCTGCTCAAGCTGTTCTTTACGGTTCGCATCATTCACGATATATCCTATTCCCCAATAACCGTTCGATCCGTTAAAATAGAGCGAAGCATACATATTGTTGTCGTAGACACCCTCGTCACTTGCGCGCTTATTGTAGAGCGGCTGTGCCGTTGCCCCTTCCATGTTGCCAAGAATATAAGACACACGGGTCTTGGCATCATGCTTTACCTGCCAGTCGGAGGGGTTTCCCTCGCCGTCAAGCGTGAAGCTGAAGGTGTACATGCCGTCGTCGTCGGTCACATTGTCATTGCGGGTCACGAGATCCCAGTAGTTGCCGTTCTCTGCTAATGTTGCGGAGCCTACAAGGGGACTGCAGTCTGCCGTAGGGGTTTCCCCCATAGTTCCTACCGTACCGTTTGTTGCGGGCAGAGCGGTTCCATTCTTTGCTCCGTGCAGTCCGAACACACTTCCCGGTCCGTAAACCATCTTCTTGTCATACTCGTCAACAGCAAGAATCTGTGCATGTGCCGTGAGGCATGCCGGGATGCTGAACGCATAGCTATTGTCTTTTTGCTGTTCGAATTTGAAATACACGTGTTTTGTGTAATCTATCGTTGCGCCGTCGCCTCCCGGATTATATTCTCCACCTTTATTATATGGCGAGAAGAAATTGCCCACGAGATAGTAACCCGGTTCGACATCTGTTGACTGTGCAACAGGCTCATCGCTTCCTCCTGCGGAAGTTTTCTTTCCTTCTATCCATACGCG
>ERZ1026888.352-NODE-352-length-26456-cov-21.462179_pt1 | contig 26456 bp, 20 predicted proteins | sample MGYA00380174_ERZ1026888 | MGnify/ENA primary metagenome ERZ1026888 (study PRJEB33269, sample SAMEA4719810) | human gut metagenome | biome: human-associated habitat; feature: organic feature; material: feces | place: Cameroon | collected 2013-10 ...
GGGCTGTAAAGAAATTGGGCTTTCAGCCCGCTTTTGTTTGAGTTTTGACACACCCCTCACATTTAATTCACAACCCCTTAAACCCAAATCAAAATGAAAGGAAAAAATATCTTACACAAGACAGCTGGCATGGCTGCTGTGCTCCTGTCGTTGTCACTCTTTTCATGCAGCAGCGATGGAACATTAGACTCTTTTGGCAAAAGCCAGACTGACTGTATCCGCTTTGGCGTTTCCGATGCCGACAATGCCACACGTGCCAACGACAATGGCGTTACTTCGAACAGCTATGTGCTCAGGTCGGATGAGACGACCGACACTTTGTGTGTGCGTGCTATAGTGAGCGACAGAATAGAAGCCAACAATAAGCAACATGCCACACGTGCCAGTATGCTTACGGGCATGTACGACAAATTCAAGGTGGTGGCACAAGTAAAGGACGCCGACGGCACCTTCGGCACACAACATTATATGGATGATGTTGCCACAAAGAAAGGCTCCTTGTGGCAGTCGGCAAACATCTACTACTGGCCCGGCAACCGACAGCTGAACTTCCTTGCATGGGCTCCTGCGGATGATGGCGTTTTCACGGAGACGCCTGTTTATCCTGCACCTGACGTGAAGAAAACAACGATAAAATATACTGTACCCGACGATGCTCTAAAGCAGCCCGACATTATGGCTGCATACACAGGCTACATGTCCAATCCAGGCACGGGCTCGACGTGCGCTCCAGTAAACCTGCAATTCAAACATCTGTGTACAGCCGTGAGGATATTGACGGGAGCAGAGATGACCAATGGCTCTATCCAAAGTGTGAAAATCACTAATGTGCACAAGTCGGGAACCTACGACATGGCTACTTCGAAATGGACGCTCGACGGGGAGACAACCGACTACTCTATAGCTCCAAACTATACTACCACCACAACCACGCCCAACGGCACAATACTATACAACGGCGAGGCGGCTTTCATGCTGCTGCCACAGACATTGGGCAAGGACAGCAAACTCGAAGTGGTGTATAAAGACAAGAATTCGGGGAAGGAACGAACCATCAGCGCGTCGCTCAACGGAGCTGAATGGCCTATGGGCAAAACAGTGACCTATCGACTCTCGATTTCGCCTTACTACGAATTGGAATTTACCGAAGACCCCGGACTCCAAGACGCACACTATGTGATTTGTCCAATCAAGATAAGGTCGAAGTATCTGGAGAAGGGATGGACGCTGACATCAAAATCGCCAAAGGTGACGCTTTGCAAAGAGCTTACCGACTTGACCTCGCTTGGATACTGGGTGGAGGAAGACCGAGGCACGTCAAGCATTTCGGGCACAGGCGATGGCGAAGTGACGGTGTATGCCTTCCTTGAGGAGAACATAGATTGGGCAAACCGAAAGGTGGATCTTGAGCTTAAGCCAAACGACTATCCCAAACAGGCTCCTGTGGTATATACTCTCGAACAGTTGTTCCCAAGCTGGAATACCGAAGGATTGGGGTGCGAGCGTTTAGAGGACAAGGTGTCGCCGTGGGGATTCTTGTGGGATAATGATATGAAAATCACCTATGACATGAGCAAAGCTGGCGGCACAGGATTCTTTGGTCCGTTCAGAAGATGGCTTATGAAGATTCAGATAAAGTATTATGGTGATAAATATCAAGATTATATTACTTATACCACATATTGGGGTCAGCTGGAAAGTCTTACCATCGACTTTAGTAAAGTGCCTAAGCTTGATGTGTCGGACGATCCTGACGACGGAAATCTGAACACTTGGGAATTGTATAATTTCAATGGTATTAGCGATGTGACCGGACTAATGAAGCAGCTGGAGGATTGGGGCGGAAAGCCCGACAAGAAGTTGCCCATCGACCCTGCTGAATATGCCGCCCGAATGTGTATATTGAAAAATAAGTTCAATAAGGAGCTTATTGCATCCGAACTTGGCAATGAGGCCTACCGTCCGGTGCTTAAGCGAGAAAACCTCGTGTGGTATCTGCCTTCAAAGAATGAGTATACGAAGATGAAGGATAATGTCTATCCGCTCTCTGGCGAGTATTGGACTTCCACGGCGTCGGATGTTGCCAACGACAACAAAAACGCTTATCAGTATACCGAAGGCGTAGGATCGAAGCTGAGAGTAAGAACCGCCAATCTGAAGCATCGTGCCGTGCGCAAGATGCCAGGAACAAAATAAAGGTTAGATAAATAGATTTCATTCCGCCTAATAGTTAGGCTTGTTTAAGGTTTTGGAGCTTGCCGTTTTAAGGAACTGCGGCAGGCTGCCATTACCTTTTTTTTTGCTCTTTATTGCATCCAGGCGTTGGCCGCGAGGATCCACTATGCCGAGATGGTTGCTCCCAGTCCTGTCAGGCATCAGCCATGACAACAAAAAGGAATAGGTATAAACGAAAAAAGAGGACTCTACCTAAGTAAAATCCTCTCGCTGAAATTGTTGATTGAATGTATGTGTGATCCGCATGGGGCTCGAACCCATGACCCCAACATTAAAAGTGTTGTGCTCTACCAGCTGAGCTAGCGGATCTCCGTATATGCTATGTATTTCAAAGCGAGTGCAAAGGTAAGGAGTTTTTTTGAATTGTGCAAATATTTTGCGACTTTTTATTTAATTATTTTTTCATCAATACCTACAAACAACAATATTTAGTCTGTTCTTTCTTTTATTTGATAAAATTGCAGTAATTTTGCATTCCAAATAGGATAACACCACAAACAAGTAATCAAACAATATATGTCAACTAATAATACATCTACTTCCGCAACTGCATGGACAGAGGTGGAATATTCGGTACGCTGCATGAGTCCATACATCAGCACACCTATTTATATACCTGAAGAAACTTCATATTTCCTGTGTCGTGAAGACGGAACACGCGAGCAGCACCGTCTTACGTTTGTTGTATTCCGCGCAGAAGGAGCCGACGAGGATGACTGGGAAGACGACCCTATGATAGGACGCCTGCAAATAGGCGTACTCGGCGAGGGCGACGAGGAAGTGAAGCCAGTGGATGCAGTATATCTCGGCGTTGAGCCCGACCGCTTCGTAAAGGTGGTGCGCGACGACGAGAGCGACATTGTGTTCGACTTCAGATGGAACTACGGCAAGGTGGAAATCGACCGTGCCGAGAAGACCGATGAAGGTTGGCTGCTTAAGAAAAACGATTTTGGCGAAGACGGAATTGCCGTGAAACTCACCCCAAGAAAAGGCAATCCGTTCACACTGCGCCTCGTGATTCCTTACGTAGGCTTTGCCATTACCGACAAGGACGACAACCGTCTGACAGGCGAGATAGAGATTACGCACAACGACCTTGCCAACTACAACTACTCGTTTGTTGGCGATTCGTCGAACGACCGTTTCCAGCTTTCACTCGACGACAACAAGCTCAACTACATGTGCGTACTTACTGAGGACGGCCGACTTTCGGTAAGAAACATGCGTGAGCGTCTTGCTCTTGTTGATGAGATTGACGCCATGGGAAGTCTTGAAAGTCTTATGATGGGTGCGCATTCTGCCCTTATCAAGAACAAGTCGTCGCGCTGGCGCATACAGCTTACTGGTGAGGACGTAGAGGGCGCATCGGAGATAGAGGTAAACGGAAAGAGTCTTGCACGCTTCGCCTTTGAGCAGTTCAACACCGAGAATGTTGACGAGAACACCCTTGCACAACGCTTAATGCAGATGGAGCAGCGTTACGCATTCCAGTGGTATTGGCTGAACGAGGAAGATTGGAGCCACGAGAATCTTGACGGACTTATCGACATGGATGGCCTTGACGAGGATCCGGAGAAGATGATGCGTCAGGCTCTGCTCTTCAACCGCTACGAGACATTCATGAAGCAGCTCACAGCCTTCTCGTTCGTATCGCAGAAGAACATTCAGGGCGACCAACTCCAGGCTCGCAACAACAAGCGCAAGATTGCCCGTTGCGTGCGCCATGTACTGGCCCATCGTGCTGGCGAGGAGAATATCTGGGAGCTTGAAGAGGAAGCAAGAAAGGAAATACAACACTTCCACGGAACGTTCCACAGAGAGTTTGTGGCAGCTATGGAAGAAAAATAAGTCAACTGTAAACGGAAAATGGACAACTGATAATTAAGAAACAGTAATTATCAGTTGTCCATTTTTCTTTTTCTATTATATCAGAGTATTTGCAGCACCTCTTTTATATCCTCAATTTTCTTTAGCTCATCCATGATGACCTTCACTTCGCTGCGGTCGTGCACACGTATTTCTATCTGACCCTCGAAGATGCCCTCGTTGCTCTCGATGGTAACCTTGTGTATGTTGACATCAAGCTTATCAGATATTACCTCCGAGACATCATGCAGCATACGCTTGCGGTCGATACCGTGTATCTCGATAGTAGCGTCGAAGAACATCACCTTGTGCATGTCCCACTTGGCATCGAGAATGCGCTTGCCGTATGTAGCCTTAAGCTTTGAAGCCACAGTGCAGTCGCGGCGATGAATCTCAATTCTATTCTTGTTGTCGATATAGCCCAAGATGTCGTCACCAGGAATGGCATGGCAACAAGCCGGGAACACAAACTTTGATATGTTCTCCTCATTCACGTAGACAGGCTTCTTCTTGTTGAATCCCTCGCCCACTGTGAAATATTCAGTATTCCTTTCCTCTCTTCTTTCTGTACGGTTGAAGAAAGGCACATATCTGCGCCATCCCCCGTTGCTCTCGGGTTTCTTCTCGCGCAATTCATCAAGGTCTCTGTCACCAAGAAGCACTGTGCGCTTGCCGATAGCAATGAAAAGGTCGTCGGTCTTCTTAAATTCATGAAAGTCGCACAACTTTGTGAGCACGGGAGTAGTTATCTCCAGCTCATTCTTGCGCAACCAATCGTCGAGTATCTGCTCACCCTTCTTCTGAAGTTCGCGGTTGTCGCGACGCAGAATGGCAAGAATCTTGCCCTTGGCTTTGGCCGTAGACACGAAGTTAATCCACGAAGCCTGCACATGTTGCGACTTTGAAGAAAGAATCTCCACCTGGTCGCCACTCTGCAATTTGTGGCTAAGCGGCACAAGCTTATGGTTAACCTTTGCACCTATACAATGAGAGCCGAGGAATGTATGTATTTGGAACGCAAAGTCGAGGGCTGTGCATCCTGCAGGCATTGTCTTAATCTCTCCCTTAGGAGTGAACACGAATATCTCGCTTGCAAAGAGGTTCAGCTTAACAGTATCGAGGAAGTCCATTGCGTCGGGCTGTGGATCGTCGAGAATTTCCTTGATAGTAGAAAGCCAGTTGTTTAGTTCGGTATCATCATTCAGTTCGGCAGGCACACCATCCTTATATTTCCAGTGTGCAGCAAACCCCTGTTCAGCCACCTCGTCCATATGGTCGGAACGAATCTGCACCTCAATCCACTTGCCCTGATTGGACATAAGCGTGACGTGCAAAGCCTGATATCCATTGGCTTTGGGATGGTTCACCCAGTCGCGAAGTCTGTCTGGATGCGACTTGTATATTTGGTTTATCGCCACATATATTCTGAAGCACTCGTTGATTTCCTCAGAACGATCCTTTGGAGTGTAGACAATGCGCACGGCAAGAATGTCGTAGATTTCCTCAAACGTGACGTGCTTGTTCTGCATCTTTTTCCATATAGAGTAAGGACTCTTAACGCGTGCCTTGATGTCGTATTGTATGCCCATTCGGTCGAGAGCCGCTCGTATAGGCTTGGTGAATGTGTCGAATATGGAGTCGAGTTGCTCCTGCGTGTCGGCAAGCTTACCCTTGATATAGTTGTACTCCTCGGGATGCTCGTATCGGAAAGAGAGGTCTTCGAGTTCGGTCTTGATTTTGTTAAGTCCCAAACGGTTGGCAAGCGGAGCATAGATGTAGAGAGTCTCCCCCGCGATTTTATACTGTTTGTTGGCAGGCTGCGACTGTAGGGTGCGCATATTGTGAAGTCGGTCGCAAATCTTGATGAGAATGACACGTATATCATCACTCATCATAAGCAGAAGCTTCTTGAAGTTCTCGGCTTGGGCAGAAGCCTGGTCGCCAAAGATACCTCCCGAGATCTTAGTAAGTCCATCAACAATTTGCGCTATTTTAGGTCCGAAGATATTTTCCATATCCTCCACCGTATAGTCGGTATCCTCCACAACATCATGCAGCAAAGCCGCGCAGATGCTTGTAGAACCAAGTCCCATCTCCTCTACTGCTATGCGAGCCACAGCAATTGGGTGCATGATGTATGGCTCACCCGAAAGACGTCGCACACCTTTGTGGGCCTGCCGGGCGAAGTTGAAGGCTTTGTTAATTATATCCACCTTTCTGCGGTGGGGTGACGCGAGGTAAATGTCAAGCACCTCTTTGAAGGCTCCTTCGATAAGCATATCATCGGCCGTCTCTCTCTGTTGGTCTTTCAATTTCTGGTCGTCCATGATACAGGTCTCCTATTAGTTTAATATTGATTTAGGTATGAACCAAAAAAGGAGGGGTCGCGCCTTAGATATAAATTATGTTGAATATCCGGGGCGCGACGCCTCCTCTCCTGATTGTTGTTGTTTATTTAATTCGTATTTTCTTGCCTGCGCGTATGCTGCTTCCACTGATTTTGTTCAGTTTCTTCAGCTTCTTAACGGTAGTTCCGTTGCGCTTGGCAATCTCCGAGAGCGTGTCTCCCTGGCGTATAGTCACGTTACGTCCGCCACGGTTGCTCTTCTTGTTCTTCTTGCTCTTCTTGCTGTTGCGAGAGTTTCGGCTTGAAGAATTGTTTTTGTTTCTTGATGAGCTGGTGGTGTGGCGGCTGTAAGCAGGAGCATCGTCGTTCACCTCCACCTCTGTGCGCTTCGCAAGAAGTTCTTCGGGGCGATAGGCATATATAGAGTCCTCGTTGTCGATGAACTTGCCTACAAACGAAGCCGGCAGTCGAAGAGCCATAGGGCGAGTGTCGCCATTGACAATATTGCGTCTATACTGGGGGTTGAGCTGCTTCACTTGTTCTATGTCCAAGCCAAGCACCTTGGCCACCTGCTCAAAGTGGATGTTGCGGTTGACAACCACCGTGTCGGTTTTCTCGGGCAAGTCGGCCTCCATCGGGCAGATGTTATGGTCGCAATAGTAGGTCATGATATAGTTGGCAGCTATGAAAGCCGGCACATAACCTCTTGTCTCCTTGGGCAGGTATGGGTAAATCTGCCAGTAGTCGGTGGCACCGTTTGAGCGGTGTATAGCCTTGTTAATGTTCTCAGGTCCACAGTTGTATGCGGCAATCACAAGATTCCAGTCACCGTAAATCTTATACAGGTCGCGCAGATAGTGAGCTGCTGCATAAGAAGCGCGCACTGGGTCGCGACGCTCATCCACGAGTGAGTTCACCTCAAGTCCATAGCGTTTGCCTGTGGTGAGCATAAACTGCCAAAGTCCTGTAGCACCCACACGCGACACTGCGTTAGGATTAAGAGCCGACTCAATAACTGGCAGATACTTCAGTTCGAGTGGCAATCCGTAAGCCTCAAGAGCCTCCTCAAAGGTAGGCATGTAGAAATTCTGCGCACCAAGCATTATGCTTACAGAGCGGCGCAGACGACTGCTATAGCGGTCGATGAACTTCTGCACAACATCGTTGTAAGGAAGCTCTATCACCGACGGTATGCGCGCCAAGCGTTCCTTGTACACTTCCTTGCTGTACACCGGGTTGATGTCTGGCATGTTGCAGTCGGTTCCAATCTTCAGGTATGTCTTGCTGTTGTAAGCAGTAAGCAGCGAGTCATACTCACACGTCATAGCCTCGGGCAGATCGATGACTTCCTTCTTGCCCTCGGCATCGGTCACAGTGATTTCTGTTTCGTCGTCGTCGCTCTGCGCGAGGACTGGATTAGAGAAGCCAAGAATCACTGTGGCAATCAATACTAATGTCTTTTTCATCAAAATAATTATACTATTGTTTTCTTCTTAAAAGTTCAAGCTGAAGCTCATACCCAGGCTGTTTGCCCTTAGCGGGTTGCGCTCTCGTTCATTATTTATTATAGTAGGCTCAACCCTAAGGCTGAGGTCCTTCGAGATGTCAAATTCAGATAGCGACGCGTCGACATAAGCGTCCACCACACTCAAGGCATAGACTCCCACGAGGCAGAAGAAGCTCAGGTCGCGCCAACGGCGGAATCTATCCTTGCGCTTGCGGAAGAGCTCCTGATAGCGTTGCAGGTTCGACTCGTCGATTTTCGCGCCGAGATGCAGAAACTGGTTATAGCTCTGCGTGTTGGGGTCGTCGTCCATAATGTCCATGTAAGCCTGCGAGTAGTCGCGGAACATTTGGTTGTTCCATCGCATGGCATAGGCACATCCCACGAAGCCACCATATACTATAGGCACCTTCCAGTACTTACGGTTGTAAATCTGTCCGGCACCCGGCAACACTATGGCAAGCCACATGGCACGTTTTGGATTAGGACGCCATGTCTTCCAGTCGCGATGCTTGCGCAGTTTGACAGAGTCGGTCTGCGCGAGCATACGTAGCGTGTCTTGCTGCGTGAAGATGGCCGACACAGAGTCATTATTCGACTTCATGTCGGCAACGTCAGTCTGTGCCGTCGCGTTGATGGTCGTCATCAACATGCAAACAGCTACAAGCAATGTCTGGAATATGTATGACTGAATAGTTTTCACTGTCGTTGTTTACTGTTGTTTCATTTTGTCGAACACACTCATTATGCGCTCGAGTTCCTCCTCGTTGTCGAAGGGGATAGTGATTTTGCCCTTACCCTTTGGCGAGCAAGTCATCTGCACCTTGGTTTGTAGGAAATCAGAAAGGCTGTTGCGCAACACATTAAACTCCTCAGGAAGCTTGGCCTTGGCAACAATCTTCTTGCGTCCGCTCTCCACATCCTCACCATTCTTGAGCATCTGGGCCATTTCCTCTACCTTGCGCACCGAGTAGCCATGCTTTATCACCTCGTTGAAGAGCTTAATCTGCAGCGATGGCGAATCCACGGCAAGCAGCGCGCGCGCATGTCCCATGTCGATTTCCTTCTTCTGCAATGCTATCTGCACTTGTGCAGGCAGGCGCAGCAGACGCAGATAGTTGGTAATGGCAGTTCGGCTCTTGCCCACTCTCTCCGACACCTTCTCTTGAGTCATTCCCTCGGCATCGAGCAAATGCTCATAGGCGAGAGCAATTTCAATGGCGTTGAGGTCCTCGCGTTGAATGTTCTCCACGAGAGCCATCTCCATGATGTTCTCGTCGCTGATGGTGCGTATGTAGGCAGGTATTGAGTAGAGTCCAGCCAATTGCGAAGCCCTCCAACGTCGCTCTCCTGCAATAATCTGGTAGCGTTCCTCGTCCACCTGACGCAGAGTGATGGGCTGTATGATGCCTATCTGTCGGATGCTTGAAGCCAGTTCCTGCAGCGACTCTTGGTTAAACTCGCGTCGCGGCTGATTGGGGTTAGCCTCTATTTGTCCGAGTGGAATCTCGTTGATAGTGGAAGAGCCTTGTGTGCGCACTCCACCGGTATCGATGAGAGCGTCAAGACCCTTTCCGCCCTCTATATCGTCGAGTCCGCGTCCGAGCACGCTTCTATTGTATTTCTTGTGTACAGCCATTATTGTTCGTTGGGCGTTTCGTTCTTGTTGATAATTTCCTTGGCAAGTGCCATGTGGTTCTTAGCACCCACCGAGTCGGCGTCATAAAGAATCACGGGCAGTCCGTGGCTTGGGCTTTCGCTTAGCTTCACGTTGCGCTGAATGACGGTTTTGAACACCAGTTCCTGGAAATGGCGTTTCACCTCGTCATAAATCTGGTTGGCGAGTCGGAGTCGTCCGTCGTACATGGTAAGCAGGAATCCCTCTATTTCGAGTCCCGGATTGAGTTTGCTCTTGATAATCTTTATCGTGTTGAGCAGTTTGGTGATGCCCTCAAGCGCGAAGTATTCGCATTGCACCGGAATAATCACCGAGTCGGCTGCTGTAAGAGCGTTTACGGTGATAAGTCCCAACGACGGACTGCAGTCGATTAGAATGTAGTCGTAGTCGTCGCGTATCTTGTCGAGCATATTCTTGATTATGCGCTCGCGGTTCTTGAGGTTGAGCATTTCTATCTCTGCGCCCACAAGGTCGATATGGCTGGGAATGATGTCAAGTCCATTTATATCGGTTGTATACACAGCGTCGCGCACATCGGCGTGATCGATTATACATTCGTAGAGCGAGCAGTCAATTTCCTGAATATCCACTCCAAGTCCACTTGAAGCGTTGGCCTGCGGATCGGCGTCTACCACGAGTACTGTCTTCTCGAAAGTGGCGAGCGAAGCCGCGAGATTAATCGTTGTTGTTGTCTTTCCAACCCCACCTTTCTGGTTGGCGAGTGCTATTATCTTTCCCATTTACATCAAAATTATTTGGCAAAGTTACATATTTTATGCGAGATACGGTCAGTTTAAACCTTTTTTCGTACATTTGCAGATGAAATAAAGACAAATTTATGAATATTAAAAGACCATTAATACTTATTTCCAACGACGATGGCTATCATGCCAAGGGAATAAACCAGCTCATAGCCATGCTTCGCGACATGGCAGACATCATAGTATGCGCACCGGAGTCGGCACGCTCGGGATTTGCCACAGCCTTTTCTGCCACAGTGCCTTTGCGACTTAAACTGCGCCGCAAGGAAGAGGGCATGGAGATGTGGTCGTGCAACGGCACACCTGTTGACTGCGTGAAGATTGCTCTTCAGGAGCTATTCGCCGACCGCCAGCCCGACATGGTGATAGGCGGCATCAATCATGGCGACAACGCCTCTGTCAACGTGCATTATAGCGGCACAATGGGTGTGACACTCGAGGGTTGCATGAAATATATCCCTTCTGTGGGATTCTCGTTGTGCGACCACCGCGACGATGCCGACTTTGAGCCGCTTCGACCATACGTTAGGGAAATTGTGGCAAAGGTGTTGAAGGAAGGACTGCCTAAGGGAGTGTGCCTTAACGTCAACTTCCCTAAGCTCAAGGAGTTCAAGGGTGTGAAGATGTGCCGCATGGCCTACGGCACATGGTACAACGAGTGTGTGAAGATGCAGCATCCTCATGGCTACGACTATTTCTGGATGACTGGCTCCTACCGCAACGACGAACCTGAGGCTGAAGATACCGACAACTGGGCTTTGACACACGGATATGTGGCAATAACACCCACACGCATCGATGTGACTGACTATGAGTTGCTGAAAAGCTGGAAATTATAACATTAGACGCAAACAATGAAATACTACTTGATAGTTGGCGAAGCCTCTGGCGACTTGCATGCTTCGCATCTGATGAAGGCACTCTGCCAAACCGACAACAATGCAGAGTTTCGATTCTTCGGAGGTGACCTAATGTCGGCTGTTGGCGGCAAGCGTGTAAAACACTACCGCGAACTTGCCTACATGGGATTCATACCTGTATTGATGCACTTGCGCACCATATTCCGCAATATGGCCATGTGCAAGCGCGACATTGTGGAGTGGCAGCCAGATGTGGTTATACTCGTCGACTATCCGGGCTTCAACCTCGACATTGCCAAATACGTGCATGCCAAGACCAACATTCCCGTCTACTACTATATCTCGCCTAAGATATGGGCCTGGAAGGAGTGGCGCATAAAGAACATCAAGCGCGACGTTGACGAGATGTTCTCCATACTGCCTTTCGAGGTGCCTTTCTTTGAGCAGAAGCACCACTACCCCATCCATTATGTGGGAAATCCTACTGCCGAGGAGGTGAGACAGTTTCAGAATACTTATCACGAGACAAAGGACTCATTCTGCCAACGCCACGGCTTAAGCGACAAAGCTATAATCGCCCTGCTTGCAGGCAGCCGACGCCAGGAGATTAAAGACAACCTGCCCGCTATGATTGAGGCAGCAAGCCAATATCCCGACTATCAGCTTGTGCTTGCTGGGGCACCAAGCATAACGAAAGAATATTACGGGCAATTCATTAATGGAAAGAATGTCACCCTTATCGACAACGACACCTATGCCCTACTCTCACATGCCCGTGCCGCTGTTGTGACAAGTGGCACGGCTACGCTTGAGACTGCCCTGTTCAATGTGCCACAAGTAGTGTGCTACGAGACTCCTGTGCCTAAGCTTATAGCCTTCCTCCGCCGTCATGTTCTGAAAGTGAAATACATTTCGCTTGTCAACCTTATCGACGACAGCGAGGTGGTGAAGGAGCTTGTGGCAGACACTTTCTCAGTCGAGAACATAGCACACGAATTGTCGCTCTTGTTGCCAGACAGCTTGGAGCGCAACCGTATGCTCGAAGGTTACGAGCGAATAATGGAGAAAATTGGCGATGACAGTCCGTCGAACAGTGCGGCACATATCATTTATGAATTGGTTAAGAGATAAAGAAGTTATTCACAAAATTGCCACAATCAATTGACAACAATATATGGTGTGTCAAAAGCCGTAATTACGACTCTTGACACACCATCAATTATTTACAATACTTCCCAACAAAAGCCTCAACCTTTTTTATATACTCCTCACGATGGTCGCGATAGGCAAAGGCATGTTCGCTGCCTGGAGCTATCCACAGTTGCTTGGGTTGGGGTTTTGCCTCATAAAGTGGATAAACCATCCATGTGGGCACGAATGTGTCCTTGTCGCCATGAATAAAGAACATTGGTTTCTTGCATTTGGCAACCTGTTTCAATGGAGAGGCCTCCTTAAAGCTCCAGCCATACTTGGCCTGTGTAAGCCATGAGGCTGTGTAGAGCAAAGGAAACTCAGGCAGCGAGAAGCGTCCACGCAACTCATGTGCGAACTCATCCCAGGCACTCGTATAGCCACAATCCTCCACAAAGCATTTCACATAATCGGGGGTATGCTCACCACTTACACACATCGTAGTGGCAGCACCCATCGATATGCCATGCACCACAAGACGCATAGAGTCGCCTACTGTCGAGAACATCTTAGGCGCAAGGTCAATCCATTTCAGCACATCCAGGCGGTCGAACCATCCCATCTGTATGTCGTCGCCTTGCGACAAGCCGTGTCCATGAAGATCGGGCAAAACCACATTGTAGTGCATCTCCTTATTATATATACGTGCAATATGCAGCATGTCTATAGAATTGTTGGTATATCCATGCACCACAACAGCCGTTCTTCCCTCAGCCTTGCGCGACTTTATGCACACGGCATGAGCACGCAAGCCATCAGGCATAATGGCAAACGTGTCGCTCCATGCTCCTTCTGTCTTGATGCTGTCAAGCCAAGGTTTCAGTTCAGGATACCAATCCATTGCCTTGCCCCAATTCTTGCGATGAGACTCCGGCGCACTCTTCAAGGCATAGTCAACAAGATAGAACGAGCCATAGGTTGTAGCTGCTGCAAACACCACAAGCAAGGCAACCAACGAATATATCAATCGCTTTTTCATACGGTTCATATTTTTCCACAACGACCATTACTTCACAGCCTCTACCGTATACCCAGCATTCTGCAAGAGCTTCAATATTCCCTTGTCGCCAGACAAGTGTCCAGCACCAACAACAAAGAGTGTAGGAGCTGCGGACATAATAGTAGGCATCTTCTTTGCCCAGTCGCTGTTGCGATTATTTATCAGAATATCGTTTTCCTCGGGAGTGGCATCACATGTGGCAGATAATTTCTCATTCATTATGTCGGCAAGAGCATTAACATTCTGGGCATAATAGGCCTTAGCCATACGCTCAGTGAGCTGTGCGTAATACTCAAGATTGCCAAGGAAGCAGTCGAGCTGCACCACCTGTCGGTCGAGTGGAGTGCCAAAGAGCACATCTGACTCAAAAGCCACTGTCTCAAGTCCACCTACAAGCTTGTTCTTATTCTTTGCCTGAGTTTGGAAATACTGGTCGATAGTGTTTGTAGGATCAAACTCACCCATGTGAGCCTTGAGATATTGCAGCATGGTCAACTGAGTGAGCAGGGCGGCAGGCGAAAGAATCGACAGTTGCTGTTCTACCATAGGATTGCTGAAACCTACGCCCATAAGACCAGTCACAACAGTATCAAGACGCTTATACTGGTCGGCTGTAAGAACAGTCTTCAAAGTCTTGCCTTCGGGCAACAACATCTTGCTCTGCATCAGTAGCAAGGTGTCTGGATTGAGCATGTCATCCCACTTTATCTCGCCATACACCTGCGATGTGGCATCAATAGCCTGTTGCACACCAGCCACCTTGTCAACGAAAGAAGTGTTGGCTATATGGAATGTTCCAAACACATACGAAGCCTGCTTAAGCCCATTGCCCGACACACGGTACAGCAACTGGGCTTTGGCACTAACAACGGAAATTAACGCTAAAAATAAAAATGTAAATAATTTCTTCATATTATTTATTGTTAAATGATTGTCTTTATTTTGTAAAATAGAGGTTTTTACGTATTTTTGCACATTGTATTGTCACATGCCTTTACGCACTGTATGATATATTAACGATAAAAGAGACAAATTATTTTAATAACTAACTAAAAAATGGACAATCTCAAACAAATTATCGGCCATTTTCAAATCAATGGCACCGTGGCAGAGGTGAAGCCTCTCGGCAACGGACTCATCAACGACACTTACAAAGTGAATACCGTTGAAGACAACGCTCCTGACTATGTGCTCCAGCGCATCAACGACTCTATATTCACCGACGTAGACCTCTTGCAGCACAACATCGAGGAAGTAACTACCCATATCCGCGAGCAGCTTGTAAAGGAGGGTGCCGATGATATTGACCGCCGTGTGCTCACATTCATCAAGGCCGACAACGGCAAGACCTACATCAAGGACGAGGAGGGCAAGTACTGGCGCATCTCCATGTTCATACCTGATGCCGTGACAGTGGAGACTGTCAACCCTGAATACTCTTACCATGCAGGTAAGGCCTTTGGTAAGTTCGAGGCTCAGGTGGCTGACATCACCGACCATCTTGGTGAGACAATCCCAGACTTCCACAACATGGAACTTCGTCGCGACCAACTTCGCCAGGCTGTCAAGGAAGACCGCGCAGGACGTGTAGCTGGTGTGCAGGACTTTATCGACCAGCTTGAGAAGTATAGCGAGGAGATGTGTCTTGGCGAGCGCTTGTTCCGCGATGGCAAACTCCAGAAGCATGTGTGCCACTGCGACACTAAGGTGAACAACATGATGTTCGACAAGGAAGGACGTGTGCTTTGCGTCATTGACCTCGACACTGTTATGCCTTCGCTCTTCGTAAGCGACTACGGCGACTTCCTTCGCACAGCTGCCAACACTATCGCAGAGGACTCTCCCGAGTTCGAGAAGATTGACTTCCGTATGGACATCTTCGAGGCTTTCACACGTGGCTATGTAGAGTCGGCTTCTTCATTCCTCACTCCGCTCGAAATCTCTCTTCTGCCATACGCTGCCGAGCTGTTCCCATATATGCAGGCAGTACGCTTCCTTTGGGACTACCTCAATGGCGACCACTATTGGAAGTGCAAGTATCCTGAGCACAACCTTGTGCGTGCCAAGAACCAGTGGCACCTCTTCCTCAAAGCTAAGGAGCATGAGGCAGAGATGAAGCAGTTCATCGAGAGCCTGAACAAATAATAAAAACAACTGAACAAACAAAATAGAATTAGGGGGTACGGTTTTTAAGCCGCACCCCCTAATTGCATTATAGCTTATTCAAAACTTACCCTTACCTCTTCTATTCTCTTCATTATTTCTTCACAACCTTAACAGTCTTGCCAGAGGCATACTTCACAATGTTCACACCTCTCTGCATAGAGCTGAGACGCTGACCCTGAGCATCGTATACTGCAACCGGCACATCAGTCTTGCCTGCATTGTTGTTGATGGTAGAGATGCCAGTGGTATAGCCCTCAACATTTGCCTTGGCGGCATTTGCGATAGTGCCATCGGCGTTGAGCAACAAGGCTACGACACGCATCTTTGAAGTGTCCTGAATGAGCGACTCTCCTGAGGTGCTGACAACCTTAGCCGTCTCAAACTCACCTTCTACCTCTACTGGCTCATCGGCCTTAACTGTTGCTGGCAGCGATACGAGTCCACCTGCAAGACGAGTTGTTGCTACTACAACATCATCGAAATGAAGACCTGGGATAACAGAATTTCCTGCAAAGAACGGGTCAGCCTCTGGCGAAGGCATTGATCCTGCGTTGGCTTCTGTATAATAGTTGTGCTGTTCCCATGCAGAACCTGTTCCATGAAGGTCATCAGCTACGAGCACAAACTCCACCTTATACTTATCAGCATCTGTCAAATCCTCAAGGAATACGAATGTTGCCTTAGCGGCAATCTTCTTCTCGCCATCCTTATAACTTGCCTCAACAGCAGCTGCTGCAGGAGCAAGCTTCTTAGCCTGTGCCTTCCAAATATCCTCAATGCCGAAACCAGAGTTTGAAGCTCCGTAATATGGGTCAACACTTGCACCAAAAGCACGGTCCATATCAGCTGTCGGGAATCCAGACACACTTGACGGGAAGTTAGTAGAAGGCATCACCTCCATTGCGTCACCGTTGTGATAAGAAAGTCCGATAAAATCGGAATGATACTTGTTCATAAGTTTCAAGGCAACGTATCCACGCGGACACCATCCGCACCATGTGCCAGTATATTCCTCCATTACCGGATTGTGCTTAGGCATAACGTTGAACACTACAAACTTGCCCTCATTGGCAACAGCCTCGCTGTTAGCCTCGCCATTCACCTTGTCAATGGTAAGCTTAAGCGGATAAGTACCCTTTGCTGCAATCTCGTCAAGCTTGATGGTCACGTCAGTCGAAGCGTTGAAGATAGCTGGCAGCGGCTTGTCAAGCTCCACCTGGCCCGAACCATTCACGTCGCCTGCCGTATAGCTGTAGCTGAACGACTTAACGCCATTATAGCCATGGTTCTTAATACTAAGAGTAAGATCGGTGGTTGTGTTCACCTGTCCATACACGGTTCCTATCTCAGAGATATTGGCAGCATTGGCCTCAACGCCAGAAATGTCAACTTCAAGAGCCGAAGAACCAACATTCGACTTATCCTTCCATTTCATGTAAGTGCGCGATGTATGGAGGAAGAATCCTGCCTCACTCTTATCCTCAACCAAAACCACTGGATATTTAGTGGTAGAGCTTACCGCATCCACGTTGAACGAATAGCCCACATACAGAGTATCGCTGTCGATAGTGTAAGGAGTAGCAAGAGTGGCTGATGCTGTATTGCCGTCGAACGTAGCGTCGAGACTCATCACATCGGGCACATTCTTCTTGCTCTCAACCGTGAGCTTTTTGCTAATCCACACCTTCACATTGCTTATTTTGTCGCTGCTCTGGAATGGAGCGCGTATAGCCGAAATCTTTTTGCCCTTGAGACTCTTATCTGCAAGCATCACAGCCACATCATAGTTCTCCTTCTTCTGTGTGCCATAAGCCACCAACGACGACGAACCCATATTGCCACTGAATACAATCTTGTCGTTGTCAGCATAAGCGGAATCACAGAATCCTGACAAAGCCGCCACAAGCAGCATGGAATTGAGTATACATTTGTTATTCTTCATAACCTTCGTGTTTTTATTGTTACAGAAAATGGCACCCCCACTATACACACAATATAATATATAGGGTGAATGCCATTTTCCATTTATGTTAAAAGACTCTTTTCTCTGTTTTTATAAGTCTTAATTACTTCTTTACAACCTTCACAGTCTTCTGTGTACCGTCGGCCATCTTCATGGTCTTGAGATATACACCACTTGCAAGGTTGCTTACGCGACGACCGCTGAGGTCGCTGAAGCTTACGCTCTTGACTGTGTTGCTCTCGGCTGTTGCACCCTTAATAGCTGTCTCGATAGGAGTGAAGTTGCCTTCCTCGTCAATAGCATACTCTACGAGGTTTGACTTGTACACCTTGTCACCATCCTTATAGAATGTCTGAATGCCAAGCTTTGTGAATCCAGTCATGTAGTAGTACAATGTGTGCATGTCGCCACTTGCAATAAAGTCAAATGAATTGTCAGAGAAGTAATACGGGATATCAGTAATCTCCTCAGAAATATTCTGATACTCATCGGGATAAGCTGTGAACAAATCGCCATCGAAGTATACATTGTAGTAGAGCTTATTGGGATCAAGCAAGTTGCCGTCAACCGAATTCTTCTCAAACCAGAACTGGAGAGCACCATAGCCACGGGCCTCATCAAATGACACGAACTGCAGCAACTCAGGATCCTTAGGACTTGCTGGAATCTCTACCCACGACTTCATCTGCGGAGCCTCATAAGACACTACTGAATATACAGAATTCAAACCGTTGTTTACATCAAACATACCGTCAGACTTCAATGTCTTGGCAGCAGCGTCATAATCAAACGATATAGACTTCTCGAAGTAGAAGCTGTCAACTTCCTGTCCATACATTTCGTTCCAAATCTTCTTACTACCCAATGCAGCGAAGAAAGTATGCATCTGGTTCACAGGGTCTACACCCATATAAATCTTACCTTCGAAGACAGCCTTGTCACCGTCAATCTTACCCTTAGCCCAGTTTTCAGGAGCATTGTCCGAAAGATTGCCAAGATACAAATCCTTGCCGTCAACAGCCACGTTGATTATGCGAGCGTCTTCTTGACCATCTATGTTGATGAAGTCAACCTGATACTTCGAAACTTCGGCTGATGCTGGAGGAACACTTGCCGCCTCCTTCATCTTGTACCATGCCTGATAGTAGTCGGCATAACCCGTCCAACCACCATCGTCAGCACAGAGTGCAAGGTAAACATCATTGTCAAGATTGTCTACACGGATGAGCGAGTCGTTGCGGAGCACGTAGCTCATAGTCTGCGATGTAGAATCGGGAACTATAGAGTTGCCTTCCTGATTCAGAACAGCACGGAAAGCATAGAAATATTCCTTTTCGCCTGTAGGATTGCCATCGTCATCAACAGCATCCTGAACATAGTATTTCTGTGGGAGATCAAGCTTAATGGTGTCGCCCTCAGCTTTATAGCCCTTAAGCCAAGAGCCCGATGGTATTGTGCCAATAGCATTCTGGATATAAACTTCACCATTACTTCCCTCTACATAACGCTCAACTGTACCGTCGATAGCTGTCGGGAATATATATCCGAAGAATACCAAGTAACCCTCGCCCGTACCATAAAGGTTGTCGTGCAATGTGCCTGCCGGCTGATCAAGAATAATATCCGATTCGCTTGCTACCTTGCTCACACGTGCAGGAAGAGCTGTCTGATTGCCTACCGTAGGCATAATGAAGTTCATTGGCTTGCCTGCCGGCTTCTTGACGTTAGGCTGATATCTCAGCGAACTGTTGGCAAACGGTCCGTTTGCCTGAACTTTAGCAAGGGGCTGTGCAAAAGACGATGTAGCAAACATTGCTGCTACAAACGCAGTGTAGATCTTTTTCATAAGCGACATTATTTTTGTTAATAAATGTGCACGACCTCCCTTAGGGGAGACCCTACGTTAACTGCTTTTTCTTGTTGCAAATTTAGCGATTAAATATTAAACAGCAAAACATTTTTCGTGTTTTCTTACGTTTTATCATGAAAAAAGTTGTTTTACTATCATTTTTATACCATACATGTGGTATACCCTCTCTTAATACATTATTTAATATAGGTTAAACACTTGTCAATATAAACAAAAAGTCTTACCTTTGCACCAAGTTTGACAGCAAAGCCACCAAAACCTTGCTGTCATACATAAACCTTTTTAATGCGCTTGTGGCGGAATTGGTAGACGCGCTAGACTTAGGATCTAGTGTCCTGCGACGTGAAGGTTCGAGTCCTTTCAGGCGCACACAGAGAAATCCTAACTGCTTGATATTGGGCAGTTAGGATTTTTGCATTTATGAAATTGCCAACATTTTGGCAACGTAATTCGTCGCTAATTTGTTGTGGTTGGCAAAGTTTATGTTGTTTTCATCCGTATTTCTCATAATTTCATTGCATTTCACTTGACATCGCCAATTTTATGAGTCACCAAATGACAAACTACAGTCTGGTAGATTAGCTCACATATTCTATAAATTGATGTATATATCATCTATATAATACAAATATCACTATCTAACATAATAATTCAACACCTTTATTCGTCCTTCTAACAGGAAATCACTACTTTTGTACTATAATAATTATACGCAAATATGAGTAAAGACATAAACAGACTAAAGGTCGTCCTGACTGAAAAGAAACAAACCAACAAATGGCTCGCTGAACAATTGGGTAAAGATCCTGCAACCGTATCTAAGTGGTGTAATACGAAGTATACGGTCGCATACGTGAAGATATTAGTGTAACATCATATATGAAGGACATCGAAAAAGTTGCTTAATTATATGAAAACATCCAGCACAATTCATTCCTTCCTGCTTAGTGAGCAGGAAGGACACACACTCCTCACGGCTCAGGAACATCCCTGGAGCGTGTTGCAGGTGATTCCCACCACTCCGGCAGACTTCGACCGCACAGTGGCAGCTCTCAAGGAGCGAGGCATGGTAGCCCATCACGACACCGACCGCACATTCTGCATCATCCACCTGACAAGTGGCGACCATGACGGACAACACCCAGAACGGCACTTTGCCATCACTCAGAACAATTACAAGCAGATAATAGAGGAACTGAAGGACACGATGGCACAGGCGGCAGTGTGGTATGAGACGAATATTATAGAACCCTTAAAAAGCGACGGATAATTATGACAAGAATTATAATACTTAGCACCTGCGACGAATGGAAGTCTTACGCTTCCTTTCAGTTGTACGGTACATGGGCGACTACAAAAGCCAGTTGCCAACGGCTATACAAGACTATTATAGAAGGCATAAAAAATGGCACATTCGCGTATGAAGATGAAAGCATGTCGCGCACCAACACCATACAGCCAAATGTCGAGACTTTGGTGGAGATTGCCAAATATTTGAATGTTGAGATACAGGATTTGTTTTGGCCAATAAAAGACAAAGAGTAATATGAATATTTTTTCTTTCTTTTCAGGAGCTGGGTTCTTGGACTTGGGGTTCGAGCTACAAGGCAATTTTAATGTGGTCTTTGTGAATGAGTTTCACAAGGCTTTTAATGACGTGTATCAATATGCACGGCAACAGATGGGAATTGCCCAACCAATCTATGGTCATCATGTCGAAGACATAACGGAATACACAGATGGTAAACACGATGAGAAGTTAACAAATCTTATAGAATTGGTAAATACATCAAAGCAAACAGACTTGACTGGCTTTATAGGTGGACCTCCATGTCCAGATTTCTCTGTAGCCGGTCGAAATAAAGGCCGTGACGGAGAAAATGGTAAACTTTCTGGAACATATACAGAATTGATATGTCGTGCTCTTCCTGACTTTTTTGTATTTGAGAATGTAAAAGGTCTGTATAGAACCGCAAGACATAGAGAATTCTTTGAAGAATTGAAAATGCAATTCCGAGAACACGGATATTCCATGACGGAACAACTTGTCAATGCATTGGAATATGGTGCACCTCAAGACCGAGATAGAATTATTCTAATAGGTTTCCATCATACTGCTATCGAAAGGCTCCATCTACCTGAAGCAGATGGCAAATTGTTGGATTTTCCTTGGGAAGCACACAAACGATATAATTTGCAAACAGTGAAGTCGCTTCCTTGGCCGACAAAGACACCATATCATGAGAATGTTGAAACAGAAATGCCGCAAGGAATTATAGAGGACTTAACTGTTCTACATTGGTGGAAGCAAAATCATGTAGATACTCATCCCAACGAAGATATGTACTTTAAGCCTAGAGCCGGACTTGTTCGTTTTCAAACAAAGGATGAGGGTGATGTAGAGAAAAAATGTTATAAGAGATTACATCGATGGCGCTATTCACCAACTGCAGCATATGGTAACAATGAAGTTCATGTGCATCCATTTCTGCCACGAAGAATATCAGTTGCAGAAGCATTGGCCATACAAAGCCTACCGGCAAATTTTGTATTGCCACCCAATATAACGCTTTCGGATGCCTTTAAAACAATAGGCAATGGCGTTCCTTTTGTTTTAGCCAATGGGATAGCAAACAGTATTTCCGATTACATTAACCATCATAATTGATAGAAGTATGGAATTAAGTCATTTGATAAGTCTAATAGACGAATTGCCTCAAAATAGTAAATTATCTTACGTTAGGGGTGAAGACGTATGCACATATGTAAAAGTTGACAAGGTTGAAAATAGACTTTATGCAATTACGCCAAAAGGCAAGGAATGTACTTTTGCTGAGAGTTTTCTTTTAGCATTAGCTTCTGGTATTGCCCCAAATGTAGCCTTCAATACGAGCCAGCTACTTAACAACAAAGGCTCCAATCGAGCTGTTGTTGATAGTATAATAGCAAATACTGCAGAGTTTTATTGGTTTGCCAAAGATGGTGCAAAGTATACTGTTTGGATTCCTACAAAAAGACATCCTGCTGGTGAACTTGCAGAATGGACAGATATGGATTCTATAAAAATGACAGAGAAAGTTCTGCCAGGATTTTTGCAGACTTCTAATTATACGGATTCCCCGAATGTCGTTCGTGATAGTTTTATCCGCTTTTGGACAATCGTAGACCAACATGGTGCTGATTATGAAACATATGTGTCTCAATTTGAAAAGGTTATCAATGCTTATCTTCATGAAAATGCAAATGTTGAAAATGTATTCTCGTTAACTGACTTGCACCAATATGAAAAGGTAATAAATGCAGTTATAGAGAAAAATACAGAAATGGCTTATTTGCAAAAAGAACAAGGACCAAATGGAGAAAAATATTTGGTTTTTTCGACTCATAAGCATTATATAGAGTTCTTGAAAATCCTAGCTGTCACAAATAGCATTAAAGTCTCAACACGAACAATGAATATTCAATCTGGTACAAAGGAGTATTCGGATTATCGCCCCTACATCACCGCCATAAAATCCAAGCCATTTCTCCTGCTTGCCGGAATATCTGGCACAGGTAAAAGCCGAATAGTGCGAGAATTGGCAAGGGCATGTTGGGAAGAAGGTACAGATGATTACAAGGCACAAAAGCCAAAGAACTTCCAAATGATACAGGTGAAACCAAATTGGCATGACTCAAGTGACTTGATAGGTTATGTGAGCCGTGTCAGTGGAAAGGCTGAGTTCGTGGCAGGTGAGTTTTTGAAATTCGTAGCCAAAGCATGGGAAGATACAGAAACGCCTTATTTCTTGTGCTTGGACGAAATGAACCTTGCGCCTGTAGAACAATACTTTGCTGAATATCTAAGTGTGATAGAATCTCGCAAGAGTCATGGGGATGGTATCGTGACAACCGACCCTATATTGGAAAAGGCTGATGAAGAGTGGTACTTCAACTTGACAGCTTCACTGACATCAGACGAAGACATTCGCAAGCAATTCAACGAGGAAGGAATCTGCATCCCACAAAACCTCATAATTGTGGGTACGGTAAATATGGACGAAACAACCTTCTCTTTCTCTCGCAAAGTGCTTGACCGTGCCATGACTATCGAAATGAACGAGGTGGACTTGCATGGCGGTCTGACCAAACGCCACGAAAGCATTGGCAAGTTGAGTAATGCAGAGCTTGTCGGCTCTGCCGTGGAAGGCGTAGATGTTTACAACGACTACACCGATGTTTGCGACATTGCACTTGGCTATCTGCAAAAGGTAAATGACGTATTGGAGGGTACTCCATTCAAGGTGGCTTACCGCACCCGTAACGAGTTCCTGCTCTATGTGGTGAACAACTTGCCGTATTGCAAAGACGAAAACGGCAACGATTTGGAGCAAGGCTATGTCATAGCTCGTGCCTTAGACGAGATTACCAGCATGAAAGTATTGTCGCGCATTGAGGGTGACGACACGAAGGTTAGCGACGAACTACTTGACAACTTAAGCAAAGCTATCGAGGACGGATTGAAGACTGTGTCGGGAGAGGAGAATACAGTAAAATCCATATCTTTGGCGAAACTGAAGGAGATGAAAGCCAAACTCGTTTCGGGATATACAAGTTTTTGGAGCTAAAAAGCAATACGGATGGAACTATTGACGATTGAGCATAAAGACTTCACGATGATTGTCGAATGCACGAAGTTCGACGGCATTTGGAACAAGGCTAAGAGTAACGTGGGCGAGGACAAACTCTACTCCACTTACTCTTGGTCGGAAGGTGTCGTGTCTGTTAAGCGTACATTGGATGCCGACCATGAAATAGACATTGAGCAAGGTGTTCCTGCTCCCGCCACATTCTTCGACAATGCCGACTATCCCATCTGGATAGAGTTCAAAGACTATGTGAAAGACGCTCAGTTTGGTTCCATCCTGCAAAACGACAACGACCGTTTCTCCTTTCGTCGTCACATTTTGGCTGGTTTCATCAACTACAAGAACGAGATAGGACGAAGCGAGATACAGATTATATATAAGGTAGACAAAGAGACAAGGGCATTCCGTTTCGGTTTTGAAGTTCTGAGTACGAAGCTCGACTATCACGAACATTGGCGCGCAATCGTGGAGGATATAGAGCGAGAATACCGCATGTTGTCGTTGGACTATATGCGTCGCACGTTTCATGGTTTCTCGCCCGACCAAAACGGCGAACATCCCGATATAGTCTGGTGGAGCGTGTTTGAGGGAGAACAACAGAAATTCATAAAAGCCTGCAAAAGCATCATTGACCGACCTCGCCACAGACTTCACGGTGAGGAGGTGTATCTGAGAGCAGACAAACTGATACAAACTCCCCATTACATAGAGAACAAACTGGCAGAGCATCGCAAAGAGCCAGCCTACCTTTATCGTGTGGAGCAACATATACTATCGAACGACACGCAAGAGAACCGCTTCTTGAAGTTTGCACTTCATCAAATAAGCAAGCGGTATGAGGATCTGCGCCAACGCATTGAGGCGGTAAAGACAGCTTCGGGTACGATGAAGGCTGCCATGCTTGCAACCTCAGAAACATTGAAACGGCTACAACATCATCCCTTCTTCAGAACAATAGGAAGGTTCAAGGGAATAAGCCAAGAGAGCATGGTGCTGCAAAAAGCAACGGGCTACAGCCAAGTGTACCGTACATGGAACTTGCTTAGAAGAGCCTATTCGCTGAATGACGGCTTGTATCGCTTGCAGACGAAGGATATAGCAACGCTCTATGAGATATGGTGTTTCATAGAGGTGAGCCATATAGTAAAGGCACAATTGCATCTTGACGATGAAGACGTAGAACATCGCAACCGTATGGAGATGAACGGCATCTTCTCTTGGGAGCTTGGCAAAGGCGAACACTCACGCATATTGTTCCGCAAGGATGGCGTGGAGCTGGCGGAATTGGTATATAACCCAAAGAACGCCGACAAGGAAAACGACAATGTGGGCATGAAAGACCTGGTTGTGCCGACCGTGCCGCAGAAACCAGACATCGTGTTGCAGCTCACCAAGAACGACTTGCAGCAAGGCATGAAGATGACCTATCTCTTTGATGCGAAATACCGTATAGACGGCAAAGACAAGGGCGTGGATGTACCGCCGGAGGATGCCATCAATCAGATGCACCGCTATCGTGATGCCATATACTACAAAGATTATGATGCCAATGCCTTGAAGAAAGAGGTTATAGGCGGTTTTATTCTCTTCCCCGGTGACGGTGAGCCAAACGATGTGGCTGTGTCGAAGTTCTATAAAACCATCAAGGAAGTGAATATCGGTGCCTTCCCTCTTCGTCCTAAGGATGTAGAGAACAGAAAACTTTTGGAGAATTTCATTGATGAACTTATACATACCAAATCATACGAGACCATTGCTCATGTCATACCGCAAAAGGGTGCGTATGTTGAGGTGGGCAACCGTGTACTTATTGGATTGGTGAAAGAAGACAACAGGCTGTTTCAAGCGTTTATGGACGGAACTGCAACCTTGTATTATTCAGGAAAACAGTTCCCAACAACCATCGCCTTGCAAGATCTTCACTTCTTCATGCCATACATCAAAGGAAAAGGAATACGTGATGTGTATGAGATTGTCAAGGTGCGGACTATCACAGGCAAAGAGGCAAAACAAACGGATGAAGATGATGCCGACAGCAAAGCTCTCCGTTTGGCTTTCGAACTTCGGTATGTTCGCAAGCAATATGCCGAGTTCCAACCGATAGATACAACCAAGATGATAGTTCACACGTTTGTTGATACGACATTTGATAAGTTGGACGAATGCATTGTGATAATAGATAAATTATAAAAGTTAATATAAGAAAATGAATACAGAACAACAAAAGATAGAATATAAGAGTCTCCAAAAGATTCGTACTGGAGAGAAAGGATTCAAAGAACTCTCTGTTACTTGTGTGGCTTTAGCCAACGCACAAGGAGGTCAAATAATAATTGGAGTTGAGGATAAGACTCGCAAACCTGCCCCTAACCAGATAATCCCTCAAG
>ERZ1026888.361-NODE-361-length-26144-cov-19.350148_pt1 | contig 26144 bp, 19 predicted proteins | sample MGYA00380174_ERZ1026888 | MGnify/ENA primary metagenome ERZ1026888 (study PRJEB33269, sample SAMEA4719810) | human gut metagenome | biome: human-associated habitat; feature: organic feature; material: feces | place: Cameroon | collected 2013-10 ...
TGTTATCCAATGACTTGCTTTCTTGTAAAATTACAAGTCTGCTAATTTAAGGCACCACAAGAAAACGCAAGCGTCACAAAAGCCAAGAAGATGCATATTTTTCTCATCATTAACCTATTAGAATTTACGACTTGTCCTTTTTCTGTTTTTCCCGTTTTTCCCTTCTTTTCCTTGCTCGTTCCTCATAGTCGAACAACATGCTATCGAACAGCTCCGTCTCTTCGTCGGGCGCACCCATGTTGATCAGATAGTCCATGTGCTCGTTAATGAGATAAAACTCGCTGTCCGAGCGCAACTTGCCTCGCTCCTTGATTTTCGCTATTCTTTCCCATCGCTTCTTGTAGAGGTCATCAAGGCCCTTGCCGCAGGCGGCAAGGAGTTGAGCATTGAGTATTGGATAGTCAGGCTCATTTGGATAAGGTGGATTTTCGTTACAGGCAGAAAACCATCTTTTCATTTTTGTTATACTTCCCTTCTTAAAATCGATTAACATTTTGTTTTTTAAATCATCAAACCGTTGTATGACCTTTAACCGTGCATCCGCATTATTTAATACACCTTCACTTGTTTCAATATCCTGCTTGCACAAGTAATTAAGCATAACGCAACACCATTGTTTGTAAAAATCTAGTTCTTTCATCATTCTGTAATGTATATAATAACATTTGCAATTAATAACCTGTATAGGGTGCTAATCGGCCAAATTCAGCATTGGATGCATTGTGAAAATCACGCCCAAATGGATTTATTTTAGAAACACCCCTTATGTCATTTACGACTCTTTTGCTTCCAATTCCTCCATAAAAATCTATCAATTGTTGTTCTCGTCCCCGTATTGCATCATAATTCTTAGAATATCGGTCCACTGTAGGATTTTTGAACCCTTGTAATTTGGTTTAAGGCTGATACTTGTTGTATCCGTTGCTAAATTATGGAAAAACCATCAAACGTGCAAATATTATGGAAAGAAAATTTGTCCCCAATCGGTCATTAGATATCCATTCATTGAAGTCTAATGACCGATGGGGGATTAACAAAAAAAATCCGGAAGGCCAGCTCTGTGGCTGATCTTCCGGATGGTGTGGGGTCGGGGTCGCCGTGTGAAGCGCCGTCCCGACGGGTTAGGGTTTACTCACCTGGCAACATCATGACGTTGACCTTGTTGGCACCCTTGAGCATCTCCTTCATGAAGGTGGCGATGGTTGCGGGCGTCTGCTTCTCCACCAAGCTCTTGTAGTTGGTGTAGTCGTCGAGGTGCAACATGTAGTCGGTATAGATGATGTCGTCCCAGAACTTGTTGGTCTTGGCGTTGTCGTCAAACTGCTTGAGCATGAGCGTCTTCACCTTGTCGACCATTTCCTTGTCGCAGTCAACTGCGAGATCCTTCACGGCCTGGTTCATGATTTTCACAGCCACTTCTTTCTTCTCGGGCTTCATGGGGCAGTAAGCGAGCACCTGTGTGATGTGGAATCCATCGTATGCGATGTTGCACACGGCCTGTGCGCCACAGGTGTAGGCGGCGCTGGCCTCCTCGCGAATCTGCTTGAGGTAGACCATTGAGAGCACCTGTCCTGCGATGCTGGCTCGGATGGAGTTCTCGAGCGAGTAAGGCATGTTCTGGTTGAGCCAGATGATGTATGCGGTAGCCTTCGGTGTTTCTTGCTTGCGCTCGAAGATGCAGTCGACGTTCTTCGTTGTAGGCTTGTCGGCACGCTGTGCCTTAGGTGCTTTTCCGCTTGTTGGCAGAGCGCCGAGATACTGGCAGATGAGCGGGCGGATGGTTGCCTCGTCGAAGTTGCCCACAAAGCTGAAGGTCCAGCCGGCAGCGTTGGCCATGCGTTCCTTGGCCATCTGCAGGATGCGGTCGTAGTTGATGTTCTGCACATCGGCGAGCTTCATGGCCGCCTTGCGCCATCCGTGGTCGTAGATGCTGGCGGTCAGCGAGTCGCTGAGGGCCATTTCGGGCGACAGCTCACGGTTCTTCAGCATGACGTTGAACTGCTGGATGAGGTTGCTGTAAGCGTCGGGGTCTTTCTTGATGTTGGTGAAGTAGAGATAGGTGAGCTGCAGCATGGTCTCCACGTCGTTGGGTGTGGATGAGCCGTCGATGTTCATGCGCTGGCCCATGCTCAGTGAGGCGTTGGCGATCTTTCCGGCCAGAGCCTTTTGCAGTTCGTTGTTGGAGAAGTTGCCCAGTCCGCTAACGCCTACCACGTCGTCGAATGCCTTGAGGTTGGCGGCGTCGGCCTGTCCGTAGTTGGCCTCACCTGTTCCACCAAATCCGCTCATGATGACCTGGTCTTTCTTCAGGTCGGTCTTCTTCAGCAGCACGGTGATGCCGTTGCTGAGTGTCAGCACGCTGTAGTCGAACTTCTTGCTCTTCACCTCCTTCTTGATGGTTCCAGCCTTGGGCATGGTGGTGATGAGTGGCTCGTCCTTCACGTTGTCGACGTAAGCCTCGATCTTGGCGTTGCGTGCGTTGTCGATGGCCTTGAGCAACTGCTCCTCTGTGGGATACACGTTGCCGTCCTTCTCGTTGTTGAAGTTGAGGATAACCATGTTGGTGTCGCTCTTGCTCACCAGCTCGGGCAGGAGCTCGTTGAATGCCTCCACGGGCATGGCCGGAACCAGTTGCTTCATCATCGCATAGGAGGTCTCAATGCTGGGCATGGCCTCGTTCTCGAGGAAGTTGCCGAGCGCCTGCTGGTAGAAGGTGGTGTTGCGGCGCTTGTCCTTGTTGGAGAAATCCTTGTCGAGGCGGCTCAGGTAGTCTTGCTGGAAGCGCTTGTACTCGGTAGGCGTGAAGCCATACTTCATGGCGCGGATCACCTCGGTGTAGGCGGCCTGCAAGGCTTCGGCTGTCTGCTCCATGGTCTTCGGTATCACCGAGAGCTCGAAGGCGTCCTTGGTCTTGGCCAAGATGTAGCTGCCATCGTCGGCGGTAGCCGACACAAAGGGGCAGTCGGCCTTTTGGGCTACCTCCGTGAGGCGTTCGTTGAGCATGGAGAATATGGCTTGCTTGCCATATTGGGTGATGGTGAAGAGAGGAGTCTGCTTCAGCGAGTCGGGGAACACGTCGTGCTTGAACATCAGCTGCACGATGGGCATGCGCTGCTCCTTGTCCTTGTCGATGATGACGATGGGCTTGTCGTTGTTGGGCACTTGCTCGTCAACCAGCTGCGCTGCGTTCTCCGGGTTCTTGATGTCGCCGAAGAGCTTCTTGATGTAAGCCTCGGTCTTGTTCACGTCGATGTCGCCAATGACGATGATTCCCTGGTGGCTGGGGTGATACCACTTGTGGTAGTAGTTGACCAGCTCCTGGCGCTTGAAGTTGTCGACGACCGACATCAGGCCGATGGGGTATCGCTTGCCGTACTTCGATCCGGGGTAGAGCTTCTCGAGGTTGCGCTCCAGCATACGGCTCGTAGCGGATGAGCGCAGGCGCCACTCCTCATGGATGACACCACGCTCCTTTTCGATCTCGTCTTGCTCGAGCAGCAGTCCGCATGACCAGTCGCGCAGGATGAGCAGGCACGAGTCGACGGTGCCTTGGTTGTTGGTGGGCACATTGTCGATGTTATACACCGTCTGGTCGATGGCGGTGTAGGCGTTGAGGTCGCCACCAAACTCGATGCCCTTTGAGCGGCACCACTCAATGAGGTCGTTGCCCTTGAAGTTGTCGCTGCCGTTGAAGGCCATGTGCTCCAAGAAATGGGCGAGACCGCGCTGGCTTTCATCCTCCTCCAACGAACCCACTTTCTGGGCGATGTAGAAGTTGGCACGGTGCTCTGGCCAGTTGTTGTAACGGATGTAGTAAGTCAGTCCGTTGGCCAGTTTGCCGACCCTGAAAGCAGTGTCGGCAGGAATCGTCATGTTTTGCATTTGAGCCTGGGCCAAACCGCAGACCATGAGCATCATGGCGATAAGTGCATTTCTGATTTTCATAAAAGGAAACTATTAGTGATAAAATCTATCACAAAATTATAGCTTTTCTTTCTAATTGTCAAGAAACACGACCAGAAATTGCGAATTTTATCGTTTTTTTAATCCCAATCGGCCATTAGATGTCAATTTTCGTTAGTGCTTGCTTCGAGCGGGTTGCGACGCTTGGGCTTATGCGCCAGGGTTGGCCGACGTGTATCGTTTGGTGGCCGATCGCACGGTGTACCATACGGCGCTCCATCCTGCCACAATCACGGTGGCGAACACCGCGAGCACGTCAATATAGTGCACGCTTACGGGATAGGCGTTCACCACGTAGCTGCCGTCGGTGTTGCCCATGTGCACAAAGCCATACTGTTGTTGCAGGGCGCAGAGCGTTAGGCCAACAGCGATGCCGATGAGTGCGCCGAAGACGCTGATGAGGCGGCCCTCGAACAGGAACACGCGGCGTATCTGCTGGTCGGAAGCGCCGAGGTTTCGCAGCGTCTCCGCATCGTCGCGCTTGTCGATGATGAGCATCGAGAGCGAGCCGATGATGTTGAAGCATGCCACGATCAGGATGAACGTGAGGAAGATGTAGGCCATGAGCTTCTCGATCTGCATGATCTTGAACGTGTCGTGCTGTTGCTCATAACGGTCCTCCACGAGATATTTGCCGCCACCGATTTGCTGCATCTGTTTCTTCACGGCTTCGAGGTCGGCGTTGGGTTTCAGGCGAAACTCGATGGCCGACACCATGCCTTGCTGCCCAAAGAGGTTTTGGGCGAATCCCAGGCTGGTGAGGATGTGGTCCTTGTCATACTTGCCTTGGTTTACGGAGAACACCACACCGGGCGAGAGCAGCGAGTCGACGACGAAGCCGTCTTGCGCGTTGCTCATGTCCAGCTGGCCCTCGCGTTGCGGCGCGTAGACGTGAAGATAGTCTTTCCATTGCGTTCCCGTGCCGAGCGTTTGCGCCAATCGGATGCCGGGCACGCCAAACTGCAGGTTGGCGGTTTGCAACTCAAACCGGCCGTCGCCATAGAGAATCTCGGTGATGTGGGTCAGGTCGGCGAAGCTGTCGTCGACACCCTTCACCGTGACCATGGCCTGTCGGCCGTTGTATACGGCCAGAGCCATGTCTTCCAAGGTCTCAGTGGCGATGGCCACATCGGGTAGGCGGCGCATCTCCGTCAGCACGGGGTCGTCGGCGGGAACGGTCTTACCCTGCACGGGAACCACCTTCAGTTGCGGGTCGAAGTTGGTGAAGAAGCTCGCCACAAGGTCGTGGAAACCATTGAACACGCTCAGCACGATGACCAGCGCCATGGTGGCGACGGCCACACCGATGACCGAGATCAGCGAGATGATGTTGATGGCGTGGGTCTTCTTCTTGGAGAAGAGATAGCGGCGGGCAATGAAAAAGGGAAAATTCATTTTGCGGAAAACCAGTGGTTTATTTCTTCAGCAGTTCGTCGATGTGGTCGATGTAGTCGAGGCTGTCGTCGATGAAGAAGCGCAACTCGGGGATGATGCGCAGTTGGTTGTGCACGCGTCGTCCCAGTTCGTACCGGATGCTCTTTTCGTTGGCTGTGATATTCTTCAGCAGTTCCTCACCGTTGTTTGATGGGAAGATGCTCAGGTAAGCCGTGCAGATGCTCAGGTCGGGCGAGATGCGTACGCGTGTTACGCTGATAAGCACGCCGTGCATGCTGCGGGTTTGGCTCTGGAAGATCTCAGCCAACTCCTTTTGCAGAAGTCGTGATATGCGGTTTTGTCTTGTCTCTTGCATGTTGTTTGTTCTATTTTAATTGGATGTTAATGATTCTTTTATGCGTTGTTGGTGGTTGCAGCCTTGTTCGTCCTTAGGAGGCTCGTTCTTGCCCCAGGTCCACATGTTCCACATCGACGTTCTCGTGCAGGAAGATGGATGCTGTTTCCTTGAACCGCTCGGGACTTTCGGTGGTGTAGTAGCGGCACGTGGCACCTCGTGTCAGCGTGGTGTCCATCTCGGGATGTCGGCGTAGATAGTCTTTCAGGCTGCTCGCCACATACTCGCCCTGTGGCACGATGGTCACTCCCGGCTTGGTGTACTTCAGTATCTTGGGCATGAGGATGGGGTAGTGGGTGCAGCCCAGGATGATGGTGTCGATGTCGGGATCTTTGAGCATGAGCTGGTCCATGCGTTTCTTCACGAAGTAGTCGGCGCCTGGCGAGTCGGCCTCGTTATACTCGATGAGGGGCACCCAGAACGGACAGGCTTGCCCCGTCACCTTGATGTTGGGCCATAGTTTGGCGATCTCGAGGTTGTAGCTCTGGCTCTTCACCGTGCCTTCGGTGGCGAGCAATCCTACGTGGCCGTTGCGGGTGAGCTTTCCGATGATCTCGGCCGTGGGACGTATCACGCCCAGCACGCGCCGTGTGGGGTCCCATTGGGGCAAGTCGTTCTGCTGAATGCTGCGCAAAGCCTTTGCCGACGCGGTGTTGCAACCGATGATGACAAGTCGGCAACCCATGTCGAAGAGCTTGCTCACGGCCTGTCGGGTGAACTCGTAAACCACGTCGAACGAGCGTGGGCCGTAAGGAGCGCGGGCGTTGTCGCCGACGTAGATGTAGTCGTATTCGGGCAACAACTGTCGTATGCCATGCAGGATGGTCAGGCCGCCGTAGCCTGAGTCGAAGACGCCGATGGGGCCGTTCGCTTGTGGATAGTTCATGACGTGAATGTTTGGTGTTATGTATGGTGTGTGCGCCGTGTGCCCGTTGATGGCTCGCAGCGTGTTTTTTCGGCTTATTAGCCGTGCCTATCGGCTTGTTGGTTGTAGCTTATGGTTGGCCGCATCGCTACCGATGGCTTGTCCATAAGTCCTGTTTGGGTTATTGCAAGGCTGCGTTTACGTCGGCCTGAACGTTGAATCCGGTTGTTGGGTCGATGAATGGCACGGCGTCGTTGTCGGTGTTGAGGATGAAGGCAAGGCCCTTCTCCTTGGCCACTCGCTGCAGGGCGGCGGCCAGTTTGTCGCGCAACGGCTTGTAAATGTTGCCCTCGGCCTTTTTCAGCAGTTGTTTGGCCTCTTCCTTAAACGCCATGTTCTTCTCCATCAACTCTTGCAGTTCGGCCTGGCGCTTGTGGCGAATGGAGGGCGCAAAGTCGCGTTGCCCATCGAGGAACATCTCGTATTTCTGGTTGAACTCCTGCTCCACGCGCTTCATCTCGTTGACGTATTTGGTCCGCAAGTCATCGATGTTTCGCTGGGCGATGACATAGTCGGGCATCGACTTGAACGCTTCCCGATAGCTGAAATAGCCGAAGCGGAACGGTTGCACGTTGGCGCTGGCGTTGTTGGTTGTGGCCATCGACGTCTCGGTTGCCACGGCGTCGTAGCCTTGAGCGAATGTCACGAGTGTAGCCGTGGCAGTGATGATTGATAGGAAAAGACGTTTCATCGTTTGGTGTTTTAGGGTTGTTGAGGCTTTGTGGCGCAGCGATAGGGGTTGCAAAGGCCGTGTGCCACTTGTGAAAAGGCAACCGCCCGCAGGAGCAGGTGTTCACCTTTTCCTGCGGGCGGATGGTTAATGGTTTGTGTGCGGGTGAGCTTACTTCATCTTGGTGATCTCAGCCTGCACCTTGCTGGTTACGTCCTCGACGGCTGTTCCCATGTAGGGTGCTGAGCCTTCCTCGAAGATAAATGTGTAACCACCAGCCTTACCAACGCTGCTGATGGCGTTCATGATCTTGGTCTGGATAGGCTGCATCAGCTCCTGCTGCTTCTTCTCCAGCTCCTGCTGAGCGTCCTGGCTGGCCTGCTGAATCTTCTGGCTCAGGTTGGTCAGCTCGGTTTCCTTCTGCTCCTGCTGTGTCTGGTTCATAGTGCTCTTGCCCTTCTGGTAGGTGTCGAGCTGGCGCTGGAACTCATTCTGCATGCTTTCCAACTCGTTGCGCTTCTGCTGCTGCAGAGCCTGGAACTCGCCGTTGGCCTTTGCCACCTCGGGCAGAGAACTGAAGATGGTCTGAGAGTTAACCTTGCCAAACTTCTGTGCGAATGTGGCCAACGGAGCCATCAGCATGATCATTAATAAAAACTTTTTCATGTTCTTGTCTAAAATTGATATGATTTTTTCTTGTTAGGTTTCTGGGTTTTCCACTTCACGTGCCACTGTTTGCGGGAATCCGCATTGGCGTTCGCATGACACTGCGGATAGGCAAGCCGGCTTTAGCGGTAGCCTATTGGCTTTTGGGGTGTGTGCCACGTGCGTGGTTGCGGCTTAATATCCAAGTTTTTGCAGCACCTCTTGCGAGATATCGATCTTGGGTGAGCCGTAGATGATGCCCGTGTCGGAAGCTCGGTCTATGACCAGCGAGTAGCCCCGGAGGTCAGATATCTCCTTCACGGCGTTGTAGATCTCCTCTTGGATGGGCGTCATTAGACTCTCGCGCTTTTTGAAGAGTTCCCCTTCGGGACCGAAATACTTCTTCTTCAGGTCAGAGGCTTCTTTCTCCTTGGCCATGATTTGCTCTTGTTTGGCCTTCTTTTGCTCCTGTGAGAGAAACACCACCTCGTTCTGATAGTTCTTGTACATCGTAGAGGCTTCGGTGTTGAGCGCCTCCACTTCGGCCTGCCATTTCTTCGACACCTGGTTGAGTTGCTCGTTGGCGCGCTCATAGGCGGGTATGTTTTTCAGCACATACTCCATGTCGACCAATGCGAATTTCTGCGCCTGCGCCTTGCCTATCGGCATGAGTGCGAACAGGCAAAGGACGAGGAGGCTTGCCAGCCGGCTGCGTCTTTCCTTATGGTTCATCGCTTTCATGTTCTTTCTTTTTTAGTTTGTGGGTCGTGTTTGGCATGATGCCAACGTCTGTTAGACGTTTTGCCCATTCATTTGTTACATGCCCCTCCCTTTTTTGTTGTGAAGGTCTTGGCCCGCTATCGTTTATGGACAGGAGTGTGGCTCCTGTCCACTGATGGCGTAAGCGTTGTCGCTCCCTTTTCCGTTGGTTGTCTTGCGACGGATAGGTTTCGCCGTTTAGGGTTAGAACTCCTGTCCGAGGATGAAGTGGAATTGGCCTCCACCTTGCTGTTGTCCGAGGAAGTACTTGTCGAAACCGTAGGCCCAATCGATACCCATCAATCCTACCATAGGCAGGAAGATGCGAACACCGATACCTGCCGAGCGCTTCATGTCGAAGGGGTTGAACTTCTTCGTGTCGTTCCAAGCGTTACCTCCCTCAACGAAGGTGAGTCCGTAGATGGTGGTGTTGCCCAGCATAAACGGATAGCGCAGCTCTAAGGTGAAGCGGTCGTATGCGTATCCTTCGTATCCGTATGGTGTAAGATTACCGTTGTCGTAACCACGCAGGCCGATGGTCTCTGTGGCGTATCCATAGGAGTATCCGCTCATGCCGTCGCCACCCATGTAGTAGGTCTCGAACGGGCTCTTCTTGTATTTGTTGAAGCTTCCGAGCAATCCGAGCTCCACGCGTGTCATGAGCACGAAGGTTTTCTGTGCCGATGTGAGTGCGGTGAATGTGCGTGCCTTGAACTTCCACTTGTGATACTCAATCCAGCGATACTTCTCTTGCTGTTCCTTCACGTAGCTTGCCGAGTGGATATCGGTAGCGAGGTTCTTGTAATCCTTTCCGTCCCACAGCGACCATGGCGGTGTGATGGTGACGCTTGCCGTAAACTCCGAACCCTGGCGTGGGAACAGTTGGTTGTCGGTGGAGGTGCGATTGATGGCGATGCTCAGGTTCAGGTTGTTTGAGTTACCGTTGGTGAGCAGGAAGTAGCGCCAGTTTTTCAGCATGTAACGCGTGTATGACAACTGCACGGAGAGCGTGAAATAGTCGTCGGGCCATCTCAGGCGCTTACCCCATCCCACGTTGACGCCCAACATCTTCACGTACTTGTCGGGGTCGTAGTAGTTCTGGTAGTTCTGGTAGTTGTAACCGTAGCTGTTGTAACCGTAGAGGTAGTTCATGTAGCTGTTCTGCCAAGCGGTGTTGTAGTAGTTGCTCGACACGTCGGTCGACTTGGAGAAGTAGGTTCCGACAGAGAACTGGATGGGGCGCTTGTTTCCAAACCAGTTGGTTGAATAGCTCAGGTTATAGCTTTGGTAATAGGAGGCATTGGTCTGCACGCCGAGCGAGAGCTTCTCGCCGTCGCCCACGGGCAGTATGCCGCGGTGCGCCTTGTTCTTTCCGAAGAGGTTGGCCATGGAGAAGTTGTTGAGCGTGAGTCCCACGCGGCCGATGATACCGGTCTGTCCCCATCCGAGTGAGAACTCCACCTGGTCGTTCGACTTTTGCTCAAGGTTCCAGTTCACATCGACCGTTCCGTCGTCGGTGTTGGGGCGCACATCGGGCACCACCTTTTCTTGGTCGAAGTGTCCCATCGACGCCAACTCACGTGCCGAGCGCATCAAAGCCTCGCGTGAGAAGAGGTCGCCCGGCTTGGTGCGCAGCTCGCGTCTCACCACGTTCTCGTACAGACGGGTGTTACCGGCGATTCGCACGTGGCTCAGGTGTGCCTGCGGTCCTTCGTAGATGCGCATCTCCAGGTCGATGGAGTCGCCCACGACGTTCACCTCCACTGGGTCGATATGCGAGAACACGTAACCGTTGTTATAGTAAAGGTTGCTCACGGCGTCGTCGTCTGTGCTCAGTCGCTTGTCCATGAGTTTCTGGTTGTACACGCTTCCCTTGTGCAAGCTGAGGTAGTGGGAGAGCAGGTCGGAGTTGTAAACGGTGTTGCCCACCCACTGCACGTTGCGCACGTAGTATTTCTGTCCCTCTTCGACCTTTATCCACACGTTGACGTGCTTTGGGTCTACGTTCCACACGCTGTCGCCCAGGATGGTGGCGTCGCGGTATCCCAGCTCGTTGTATTTCTCGATAAGCTTCTGCTTGTCGGCTTTCCAGCGCTCCGGGGTAAACTTCTTCGACTTGAGGAATGTGGCCAGTTTGCCCGCCTCGTGTGTCTTTGCGAATGCGCCCTTTCTGAACAGTCCGCCCTTGATTCTGAGATTCGAGAGTTTCTCGTTTCCCTCGATGACGATGTTGCGGACGCGCATTTTCTCCTTCTTGTCGATGATGACGTCGAGTATCACCTCGTTCTTAGAGGCCACGTCGTCGCGCTGTTGTATCTCGATGTCGGCGTTTTTGAATCCCTTGTCCTCGAAGTATTTCTTTCCCAGGATTTTGGCTCGGTCGATCATGTTGGGCGTGATTTGTCCGCCTTTGAGGATGCCCAGTTTCTGCTCCATGTCCTGTCGCTCGCTCTTCTTCAGACCGATGTAGTTGATTTGCGATACGCGTGGACGCGCCTTCAGCGAGATATGCAGGTACACCTTGTCGCCCACGAGGGAGTCGGCGGCAATCTGCACCTCTGAGAACAGTCCGTGTTTCCAATAGCGTTTTACGGCTTCGGTGATGGCAGTTCCTGGCAGTTCGATGTGTTGTCCCACTGTCAATCCGGAAATTCCGGTGAGCATGTAATCCTCGTAGCCGCTCATTCCCGATACGTTGATTCCGCCGATGACCACGTCGCGTGGTGATCCGGCGTATGTGATGTCGGGAAATACGATCTTGTCCTGTGCGTTTGTCATGGCGCTGCAGGCCAGGAGCGCGAGGCTCAACAGGGCTTTATGTTTGAATTTGTACATCCTTAGTTTGCTATGTGCTTAGTCTTATATGTGTGTTTGCGATGGTTTCGCGTGTGTGTTGTGGAGATTTGCTACTGTTCGTTCTCCACTTGCGCCTCGGTCTTTCCGAACCTGCGCTGTCGTCCTTGGTAGCTCTCTATGGCCTTCTTGAGGTCGTCCTCGGAGAAGTCGGGCCAATAGGTGTCGCAGAAGTAGAGTTCCGAGTAGGCTATTTGCCAGAGCAGGTAATTGCTCACCCTGCACTCGCCTCCTGTTCGTATGAGCAGGTCGGGGTCGGGCATGAACGGTGTCTGCAATCGCTGAGCGATGTATTCCTCTGTGATATCCTCGGGTTTCAGTTGTCCGGGCTTTTCGTTGGCCTCGGCCACGATCTGCCTGACGGCGTTGGTGATTTCCCACCGTGCCGAGTAGCTGAGCGCCACCACCATGGTCATGGCGGTGTTGGCCGCAGTGTGCTCCTCGGTCTCGTGTAGCTTCTGTTGCACGTCGGCGGGCAGTCGGCCCACGTCTCCGATGACTCGGAAGCGCACGTTGTTCTTCATGAATATCTCGTCTTCGAGCGAGGTCAGCACCAGTCCCATGAGTGCGCTTATCTCGTTGGCCGGTCGGTTCCAGTTCTCCGTAGAGAAGGTGTAGAGCGTGAGGTATTTCACTCCGAGGCGCGTACACTCCGAGGTGATGCGCCTTACGGTGTCCACTCCGGCCTGATGGCCGTAGCTTCGGTCCTTTCCTCTCTCGGTAGCCCATCGCCCGTTACCATCCATGATGATGGCGATGTGCTGTGGTATCCGTGTCATGTCCATATTCGTTGCTTTATCTTGTACGAATGATTGCTTCTGTTTTCCGCCACCTTATTCTTTATTACACGTCACGCACTTGGGCATGAAGCTGTAGGTGAGCGTTAGTTGCAGGGTGGAGTAGCAGTCGGTGTTCTTGAAGAGTCCGGTGCTCTCTATGTAGTAGGGGTCTTTCACCCCGTCGAGCTTGTCGCTCTGTGCGAAGTGGATGGCCCATTCGAGCCCCACGTTCAGGCGTTCGGCGAGTTTGTATTTCACTCCCAGTCCGATGGGTAGGTTGAACGCCACCTGCCCTTTGTCGTCGGTGTCGGCGTAGGTGATGCCCAGTCCTCCGAACACGTAGGGTGCCAACCGTTTGGCACCTCGGTAGTCGCGCCCGGTGCCATAGGGCAGGAAGTTGTACTCGTAGGCCACTCCCACGTCGAAGAGCTTGTTCTTAAACTCGTAGGGTTTCTCGGCGTAGTCGGGGTAGAAGGTTTCCACGTCGGCCGACGATCCTTTCATGGTTCCGTAGCTTACGTTCATCTTCAGGGCCATGTAGGGGTTGAAGACGTAGCGTGCCAGCACCGTGGCCATGGGTTGCAGGTCTTTGGTCAGGTTACCGTTGAAGTCGCCCAGGTAACCCATCAGGCCCACTCCGCCACCAATCTCCATGCGGTATTGGGGATCGTCTTGCGCCTTCAGGGGGCCGCAAGCCATCGCCAGGAGCGCCAATGTGAGCATCAGGTGTTTCATGAGTGGGCGGTTTGTTGGATTGTTAGCCAAAGATATTTACAGTCTATTTGTTGAAGGACGTCTGCTCCGTCTTCCATCCGAGGCGTGCCAATCGGCCCGAGAGAACCGTTGACAGTTGTGCCTTGCTAAAATAGAGAATGTTGTTGCTGTCGCAGAAGAGCGCCGCAGCCGTTGGGTTGGCCTGTATGATGGGTGTGGCATAGAGGTCGACGCTGCTCCAGGTGAGTCCGTGGTCGAGGCTCTTGTAGAAGAGCGATGTGCTGCTTCCTGTGGCGAGCAGTCCGCCGTCGTAGACCACCACCTGCAATCCTTCGAGGCAGGGCAGGGTCTTTTGGTTGTAGCTGTCCTCGGGGAGCAGTGCCCAAGCGTTGTTGTCGGCGTGTTCGCCGTTCTCCTCCACCTTGGTCCACACCACCGTCTTGCCGTTGCGGTTGCCGATGAGTGTCAGGTTGTTGGTGTTGGCGTTCACCTTCGAGGGCATAGCCACGAGGTTGATATCGCTTTCGGGCAGGGCGTCGGCGTTGCTGTCGAGCGCGTCGTTCACCCAGGTCTGTCCGTCGGTGGTGTAAGCCAATCCGCTGGTTGTCAGCGCGTAGAGTCGGCTTCCTGATCCTCCGATGATTTGCTTGATTTGGTTGGGAGTGTCCATCTTGCTCCAGTTCACCCCGTCGGCCGACTGGTAGAGATAACCGTTGCTGTAGGTGTAGAGGCTGTTGCCCAGTGTGGCGACGCTCTTGTAGGCGTCGTCGCCCTCGAGCTCCGAAGCCTTTTGCCAACTGCCGTTTACGAGTTGGTAGCCGATGGTCTTGTCGCTGGCCTGGCAGAAGAGCCACATGCTGTTGCTGAGTTGTGCGAAGCGTCGTGCGCCCAGCTGGTCGGCGCCTTCGGCTGTGGCCTTTCCCCATGCAAACTCATCGCCAGTCTGCTTATGCACGTTGAGCTTCAGCACATACTCCTTGTAGGCGTTGCCGCGGTTGCTGTAGACGCGCACCTTGATGGGTGTAGAGAGGTCGATCGAGTCGGTCGACTGGTAATAGCCGATGCTGTCTCTTCCCCACATGTCCTTCAGCTTGAGCATGACCACACCGCCGTTCTTGGTTGAGAACGAGCAAATCACGTGCTTGGCGTCGCAGTTGACGGGCAGCGAGTCGGGGTTGTAAATCAGGGCGTTGACCTGATCGATATAGAACTTATAGCTGCTGCCGGCGATTTTGGTGACATAAATGCTGTCGCCCGTACCGTCGGTCTTTGTGGTGTGGTTGTAGCAGTTGATTGTACCCAGCGAGAAGGCTGTGATAGCGGTGTCGTCGTAGTATGTCACCTCGACATCAGTGTCGCTGAGGCAGGAGGTCAAAGAGACCATTGCTGCGACAATGATGAGCAGCGAGAATAACTTTTTAATCATTTTTGCGCGCGTATAATTTATAATTTAGCTGCAAATTTACGGAGATTTCTTTAATTTATGGCCATATTTCGGTGTTTATTATGTTAATTATCGAATTGGTGGCCTTTTTTAAGGTTTGTTTCAGAATGGGTTAGGCCGTTTGGCACGAGCGTAGAAGGCATAAAAAATGGCAATACGATCACTCGCACTGCCATTTTTCGTAAGGATATTGCTATCGGCTTTCGGCGCGCCACCAAACAAAAAAACTTGACTCGTTTGGCGTTGTCGTTTTGACAATGGCATCCTCTGCCGGAACGGGTCCAATGACCCTATAACAATATTCTCACCTTTACCTTAAAAAATCTATCAAACTACTAACCTAATGAAACTTTATTGGAATCTTCTCACGAAGACACCGCAAAGATACACATTGTGCTCGTTCACGCCAAACTTTTTTGCAATAATTTAGATAATTCTATTGCATTTTGATGAAATTTTACGAGTTTTATTACAAAAGCCGCTTAATTAGGGCGATTTTACACTCTATCGCATCCCCAATGCACACATGTTGCGGTGATAGGTCATGGCGCCTGGTTGGAGCGCCCACAACCCTCATTTGGGTTCGAAACCGCTTTTACGCAATCGTTTACGTTCAGAACGAAAGAAAAATATCCCATTGTGCCACCCTGGGCCAGAGCGTCGGAAAGTTCCGTCCCGTAGTTGAAAACCATTCTACTGCGCATGGGAATTCTATTTTCAAGTCATACTACTGGCAACCAATCTCTTTGCAAACAGGATTTACGACTTGTCCTTTTTCTGTTTTTCCCGTTTTTCCCTTCTTTTCCTTGCTCGTTCCTCATAGTCGAACAACATGCTATCGAACAGCTCCGTCTCTTCGTCGGGCGCACCCATGTTGATCAGATAGTCCATGTGCTCGTTAATGAGATAAAACTCGCTGTCCGAGCGCAACTTGCCTCGCTCCTTGATTTTCGCTATTCTTTCCCATCGCTTCTTGTAGAGGTCATCAAGGCCCTTGCCGCAGGCGGCAAGGAGTTGAGCATTGAGTATTGGATAGTCAGGCTCATTTGGATAAGGTGGATTTTCGTTACAGGCAGAAAACCATCTTTTCATTTTTGTTATACTTCCCTTCTTAAAATCGATTAACATTTTGTTTTTTAAATCATCAAACCGTTGTATGACCTTTAACCGTGCATCCGCATTATTTAATACACCTTCACTTGTTTCAATATCCTGCTTGCACAAGTAATTAAGCATAACGCAACACCATTGTTTGTAAAAATCTAGTTCTTTCATCATTCTGTAATGTATATAATAACATTTGCAATTAATAACCTGTATAGGGTGCTAATCGGCCAAATTCAGCATTGGATGCATTGTGAAAATCACGCCCAAATGGATTTATTTTAGAAACACCCCTTATGTCATTTGCGACTCTTTTGCTTCCAATTCCTCCATAATAGTCAATAAGTTGTTGCTCACGTCCTCTTATCGCTTCTCTGCTTGACCATTGGTCTACTTTCTGATTTCAAGGGCGGTTGACATGGCTTATTTATAGCTTCCAGTTCTATCCTCAAAGGAATAACTATAAAATCAGAAGAGTGGAAATGGCTTGGCTTCAGTCCAAGTTCCTGTATGTCATAGTACTCTATCGGTTGACCGCAAGGCTTAAAATCACTACGAATAACAATTTGGGCTACTCTCTTATTAAAAGGAAACAACACACTATCAAGTTTTTCCTCTATGGAGGAGTTACTAATGGCTTCTTCTATGTATTTTCTATAAGCCCCCTTTTTATTGAGCACTGCTGAGATTTCCAATCCTATATCAAACACTTGTTGCGTTGGCAAATAGATGTGTGTAATGGAGTCTATAAGATGTTCTTCTTTTAAAATCCGTAATACGGACGACATTTCGCGAAATGTTTTATCAGAAGTACTGGCATACAGGTTTTTAATGCTCCTACCCATATACTTTGGATCTTTAACTTTTTCTTGTTTTCCGTTGTAAAAGTAGAATGTTGATGGGCCAACACTTAGTTTATGCTTGTCAGTCACGGCAAAGGTTGTTTGCGACAGAGTGTCGTTCAACTCACAAACATAAGCATCAAACGTAAAATCGGGTCTTTCAACTATATAATGTCTAACCATTAGGTTTTGGTTGTCATACTTAACATCGCAGGATGAAACGAAAGCCATAACAACGAGAAAACTAAATTTGCAAACATCAAAGAAACCACACTTCATCTTAGTCCGCATTTCCATAATTCTGTAGTGATATTTAAGTTGTGATAATAATCTGATATTATGAAACCATCGTCTCATGTCTTTGGCAAACATGAAGTAATTCTTGCCGCCGCCTATCTCCGAGAACACTCCTCCCAGGATGGCGTTGCCACCCAGGAGCAGAGCGTCGGAAAGTTCCGTCCCGTAGTTGAAAACCATTCTACTGCGCATGGGAATTCTATTTTCAAGTCATACTACTGGCAACCAATCTCTTTGCAAACAGGATTTACGACTTGTCCTTTTTCTGTTTTTCCCGTTTTTCCCTTCTTTTCCTTGCTCGTTCCTCATAGTCGAACAACATGCTATCGAACAGCTCCGTCTCTTCGTCGGGCGCACCCATGTTGATCAGATAGTCCATGTGCTCGTTAATGAGATAAAACTCGCTGTCCGAGCGCAACTTGCCTCGCTCCTTGATTTTCGCTATTCTTTCCCATCGCTTCTTGTAGAGGTCATCAAGGCCCTTGCCGCAGGCGGCAAGGAGGCGCGCGTCGAGAATGGGATAGTCGGGGTCGCCAGGCTCAGGGACTAATTCGTTTATATAGGTAAAACTTCTTCTCATTAGACTAAGGCTCCCTTTTTTGTAGTATCCTTGTATACGCTTTTTGATATCTTCAAAAATTTTGTCGGTTTCCTTGCATGCCTCTTCATGATTTACTCTTTTTTTTGTCACTTTCTATGGTTTTCTGCCATGTAAAATTTATTATTACCAAACACCAAGTTTTATAAAATTCCAAGTCTTCCATTTCGTGAATTCAAAACATTATTATATTTATTAGAACAAATTTAAAAACCTGTGTATGGAGCAAGATTTCCGAACGCCTTATTAGATTCGTTGTGGAAATGCCTGCCTGAAGGATTCCATTTGGCTACGCCCCTTATATCATTGCCCACTCTTTTGCTTCCAATTCCTTCATAGTAGTCGATAAGTTGTTGCTCACGTCCTCTTATCGCTTCTCTGGTTGACCATTGGTCCACTTTCTGATTTCAAGAGCAGTTCTTTGTGACCAGTAATGGGTGGATTAAAACCACATTGCGCTACTATCCCATCAAAACTGGGGGTAAGAGCGGAAGTGACGAGGTCCTTTTCCGTGTATGGTAGTCAGTTCTACCCTTAAAGGCATAATAACAAACATTTTGGGCATGGGAGTGTTAAGACTCAACTTAAGTTCATGTAAGGGATATCTATCCAAAGTGCTACTAAATGGCTTACAATCCCAATTCGTAGTTATTCTCGAAACAACAAGATTATAGGGTTTTAGAACCTTGTTTATATCCTTCTCCAAGGAAGTGTGTCGAATAGCCTTCTCTACATTTTTTTGGTAAATGCCCTTTTCCCTCGATAGCATGAACGACATTTCAAGTCCCGTGTCAAAAATGCTCTCGGTCGACAAAAAAATATACGAGAGAGAGTCTAATGTCCAATGCTCATTCATCTTGGATAATGCAGCAGACATTTCGTTTAAGGTTTTCCTTGTAGGGCTACATAAGAAGTTGTTAATGGGCATTCCGTTCAATACGGGGTTTCTTACTTTTTGATCTCTGTAAACTGTATATACGGTATTGGAAACCGCCATAGTAAGTAAACGGTGGCGCCCCATATCCCAACCTATCGAAAAACGATTCTGAGACAGGGTGTCGTTTGCAAGATGTATGTAAGTAGCGTATTCACTGAAATACACATAATCTTTATCTTTTGCGCTCGACATTTCCTTTTCTTTATCACCACAAGAAAACGCAAGCGTCACAAGAGCCAAGAAGATACAAATTTTTCTTATCATAATCTATTATTTAAATCCGCATTTCCACAATTCCAGTGATATCGGTAATTGGTAGGAAACCACATTGCGCTACTATCCCATCAAAATAGGTGACGAGGTCCTTTTCCATGTATGGTAGTCAGTTCTACCCTTAAAGGCATAATAACAAACATTTTGGGCATGGGAGTGTTAAGACTCAACTTAAGTTCATGTAAGGGATATCTATCCAAAGTGCTACTAAATGGCTTACAATCCCAATTCGTAGTTATTCTCGAAACAACAAGATTATAGGGTTTTAGAACCTTGTTTATATCCTTCTCCAAGGAAGTGTGTCGAATAGCCTTCTCTACATTTTTTTGGTAAATGCCCTTTTCCCTCGATAGCATGAACGACATTTCAAGTCCCGTGTCAAAAATGCTCTCGGTCGACAAAAAAATATACGAGAGAGAGTCTAATGTCCAATGCTCATTCATCTTGGATAATGCAGCAGACATTTCGTTTAAGGTTTTCCTTGTAGGGCTACATAAGAAGTTGTTAATGGGCATTCCGTTCAATACGGGGTTTCTTACTTTTTGATCTCTGTAAACTGTATATACGGTATTGGAAACCGCCATAGTAAGTAAACGGTGGCGCCCCATATCCCAACCTATCGAAAAACGATTCTGAGACAGGGTGTCGTTTGCAAGATGTATGTAAGTATCGCATTCACTGAAATACATATAATCTTTTTCGCTCGACATTTTCTTTTCTTTAACACCACAAGAAAACGCAAGCGTCACAAGAGCAAAGAAGATGCATATTTTTCTCATCATAACCTATTATTTAAATCCGCATTTCCACAATTCAGTAATGATATCTAAGTTGTGATAATAATCTGATGCTCCACAGTTCGTATTATCATCTCTTTTATACAATCGATTATAATCAACATGCCCGTCATGCCCCATGTGAAAATATTCTATGTGACCAGTAATGGGCGGATCAAAACCATATTGCGCTACTATCCCATTTTTCAATGTAGTACCATTGCCAAAATGATAAACTCTTGGTGCTCCCCATATCTTATGAAACCATCGTCTCATGTCTTTGGCAAACATGAAGTAATTCTTGCCATCGCTTCCCCTGCGGGTCTGCCCCTTAATATGCGGCACTAACTTCGTGCCACTTTCATTCAAAGCATAGCTCAACCTTGCTGCGCATCCATTATCATACTCAGGTAAGCCGACCGAGCGGTAGAAGTCAGAAGCGTTGGGATAGTCTGCCAAAGACTTCCTGTATATCGCATCTATCTTCTCCAACTGTTTGAAGGTCGGTCCCTGATGATAGAAGTGGTTGTACATCATCTGGAAGGCGGCGGTCATGGCACCATTGGCGAACTTGCCACCGCCTATCTCCGAGACCACCCCACCCAAGGTGGCTGTACCAGCCAGAATCTGCGCGTCGGAAATGTACGTGCCATAATTGCTGAGCAGCTCCCCACCACCTGCCGACGCCAGGCCCGTCATCAATCCGTGCTCCCAATGGCCGCCTTGAAGGGCCTCCATCGCGCCGTCGGAGACGCTGTGGAGCGACACCCTCGCCAGCCAGCCTCCACCTATCTCGCCTATGCCGTAGTTGACCGCGCTACCCAGCGCGCCCCAGCAGCCGCCCACGAAGGCGCTCTTCGTTGCCGTCCACAGGTTGGCGCCGTTCATCAGTGTGCTCGCGAAGGCCGACGAGGCACCCGCGCAGGCCCCACTGGCCATCGCCCCCAGCACTCCACTGCCGATGCCAAACGTCTCCACGCCCACGGCGATGCCCACCGCCGCCGAGAAGAAGTTGCCCAGCCACGAGTAGCCGGTCGGGTCGGTCAGCGACAACGGGTTGTTCAGGCAATAGGCGTAACGGTTGAGACTCTGCGTGTTGTCGGGAGCTTGCACATAGGGGTCGGGACTCAGAAAGCGCCCCATGTAGGGGTCGTACATGCGCCCGCCCATGTTCACCATGTCGAGGACATCCAGTTGCTCATGACCGCCAAAGCCTCGATCCGCAGCGTTCTGCTGCTCATAGCCGTCGTAGTAGTCCCACGTCTCGGGGTTGCGCCGGCGGCCCCACGGGTCATAGTTGTACTCGGCCACCACAGCTCCGTCGTCGCCCGTTATGGCCCACACGGACCCGAGATGGTCAAGGTGGACATACCGCATGCGCTCACCGTGGTCGTCCGTCTGGTGGATGGCCACCAGCTTGCCGTCGGCGTAGATGTAGTCCTGCTTGAGCACGTGGCCGTTGTTGTTGGCCTCGTCATACAAGTTGCCCACATAATACTTGAAATCGTATTTTGTGCCAATGACGCTGGGCGGGTACATGCCCTGCATGCAACGTGTTTTGTCAGGTCCGTAGGTGAGCGTGAGGAAGTAGCGTAGGCTACTACCGTCACGCGGGGCTATCACCTCGCTGATCTTGTTGAACGACGTGTAGGACACCTTTTCCCATTCGGGCAACTCGTAGCCGGTGACCGTCTCCAGCCGATTTGTGCCCTCTTGGTAGCTCATCATGCCTACGCCGGTCTTGCGGATAACGTTTCCTGACGCATCATATTCCACAAGTATCTCTCGTTCATCCTGGTCGTCGGCCGTGGTCGTGACAGAGGTGAGGCGGTTTTCCGCGTCATAGTCGTAGTACTCTTCGTTATTCCTTACCGCATCATACTTGTGCATGAGGCAGTTGTTTCCGTCATAGTCGTACCAACAGACAAGGTCTTCGTCAATATTTGCCTCCGCCACTGTGCCTGTGGGATTGTAACCAGTGAATACATTGTGGCCGTTGCCGAGCAGAGCTCCTGCGGCGTGGCCGAGCTCGTCGTACCACGTCGCTTCCCAAATGATTTCACCTGTCGTGGCATTGGTAACGCTGCGCAGGCGCCCCGTGTCGAAATAGTTGAGGCTCACCATGAATCCCGACGGGTAGGTGATGGTGGCAGGCTTTCCCACGTCGTTGTAGGTGGTGGAAACCTTGAAAGTTTTTCCACGCATCGTGTGGGTCTCGACAACAACACGCCCATAGTCGTCGTAGTTGTACTCGACGGAGGTTCCGTTGGAGCAAGTCTTGCTATCCAACAGCCCAGGCTTAGCCTTGTCGTAGGTGTAGTGGTACTCAAAGTCGGGACGCGTTTCCTTGACAAGTCGCCCGAGTCGGTCGTACTCGTAGGTTGCCGTCCCCTTGCTATTGGTCTGACTTGTCAGTTCGCCGAAGCCATTGTGGGTGTAGGTCACCTCCCCCAGGTCGGGATCGAGAATCCTTGTCTTGCGGCCCCCGCCGTCAAACTCCGTACGGATGGTCGTCCCAGGCCCCTGCACTTCCGTGCAGTTGTCATTGATGTCGTAGGTGTAGCGCACGCTGGCACCAAGCGCATCGACACTCTCCACAAGGCGGCCGTCGGTGTCAAGCACCCGAGTGTGGGTACCTCCGCAAGGGTCTTTGGTGATAGTTCTCAGGCCATCGTAGGTATAGCGAGTGACATAGCCACCCACATTGCGATAACTTATCATTCGCCCCGCCTTGTCATATTCAGTGGTGTTTAGAATAGTGCTATATTGGGGGAAATAGGGATTGGAGGCAGTGTGCACGCGCCCGCAATTGTCATATTCGGTGTCGACGAGCAGAATGTCGCTTTCGTCTCCGCTTCTTGTGACGGTGCGTATCGTCCGCCCGAGGCAGTCGAAGAAACTTGTGACAGGCGATTCGCCAGTGCGCTCCACGCGCTCGTACCACACTGCGCCCTGTGGGGCACGGGGCTGTCCCTTGCTCCATCCTGTGGTGTGGGTTGTCTTTCCGAAGGGGTCTGTCTCCTTGAGGAGAGTTCCGAAACTGTCGTAGGCGTAAGTTGTTGTGATGCCGAGGGGGTCTGTCTGGCGTGTCACCACGCCCATCTTGCCGTCCACCTCATAGGTGGTCCTGTGGCCCAGGGCGTTCACCGAGGCGGTCTTGAACCGACCGCGCGCGTCGTACTCCGTGGTGGTCTGCCGGGGTTCAGCGGCTTCGCTTGCGGTCACGATGTCACGAGTGATGTTTCCGTAGGCGTCGTATTCATATTTCTTCTCAAAGCCATAGGGGGACTGGCCGTACCTCTCGCATGTTAATAAGCCCGTTTTTGTATTGTACGAGAAACTGGTGGCCACCGTGGCATCCTGTCCTTCGCCCGAGCGTTCCACTCGCGAGAGTGCGATGCGCCCGAGCACCCAGTTCACTGTGTCATTGTAATAGGCGCTGTTCGTGCGGACCTTGCGTTTGCCGTTGCGCACAGTTACTCTTGTGGCATTTCCGAGACTGTCAAACACCCACTCGGTCGCAATGTCCGACAGTTTCACTCCCGTGTTGTACTCATAGGTGGTTGTCTTCTTGGCTGTGGGTTGGCAGGTGTAGACCCACCCTGCCTTGTTCTGCGGGTTGCGGCTGAACGTTAATGTGTTGGTGTAGCTCGTCTTCGCCACCGTTCGATCACCAATTTCAGTTCGCTCACTTGTTAAGGCGGGCGTCATTACGGGGCGAGCGGTCTCATACTCCCTGATGGAAGTTGTCTCGGTGTTTATGTCGGTGGCCTTCACTTGGCGGAAGCCCAACATGCCACGCCCGCGCTTGTGAAAGATCGCATCAGTGTAATGGTACTTGGTTTGGCTGATGCCGCCCACGCCGTCGGGAACCGCGACGCTGGCCACTATAGGCCATACGCACCCCACTGAGACAAGCGGGTAGGCTGTTTGTGTGCCCCTTGTGAAATGATCGCTTCGTGACAGTCGGCTGTAACTGATGGATGTGGCATTGCCCAGTCCATCGTGAATTTTCGTCAGCAGGCATGTGCTTGTGTTTGATGTTCCGAAGATGGTGTAGCCTGCCGTGCCGTTCTTGGGCTTTGCATGCGCTAAGAGTTCGGCCTTTCCGTCACCATTGAAATCTCCGAGGTTGAAAACCTTGTCGTTTACGGAGACGGTCACACCGCCCTGTACGCTGATGAAGCCTGTGGCCATGCCGTCACCGATGTGCAGCGAGATGGGGGCTCCGCTCTTCTTTGGCAGGGCTATGATGTCGTCCTTGCCGTCACCGTCGAGATCGGCCACGAGGGTCATGTTGTCCTTTGCCGTGAAGGGCGCCTGGGCAAGGTAATAGGACTGAAACAACCGGCCTTTCACGACACCGCGCGACAGGTTCATCGTCCACCGCGGATTGTCGTCGCTGCCTGTCTGCAGGATGTCGGTCTTTCCGTCGCCATTGAAGTCGCCGATGAGGAACTTGTCCTGGCCGCCTATGGTGAGGCCAGTCAGCAACTCCAGCTTGCCCGTGGACGGGGATATGGTATAGAGGTTGCTGCCGCAGCCGTTGGATGCCTTGATCTCCTTTACATTCAGGATTTCGTTGGTGCCGTCACCGTCGAGGTCGATGAACCCCACGCTACCAGGGTTGTCCCAGCAGTCACCTTCCAATTCGCCGTACGTGCCCATTACGAGCGGAGTCACCCCCGTGTCGGTGGACGTGGAGAGGAGCGTGTAGTATGTGTTCCCCGTTGGGTTTTGGTTGTAGGCGAACAGGTCGGCAGCACCGTCGCAGTTGGCATCCATAACGTGCAGTTTATGGTCCAGCGTGTATGGTGGCGTAATGGTTTTGCGGTACTCGAAGGTCACGGTTCCGTTCTCTCGGACACGTGTCTCCCAGTAGTCAAGGTAATAGAAGGGTGAGTTTGCGCGTTCCACGACGATGTCATCGTAGCCGTCGCCGTTGAAGTCGCCTACGCACACCTCACCGATGCGCTTCGATAGGTTGCCTTGCGAGGGAAGGGTGTAAGTCCATGGTTGGGGTGACGAGAAATTCTCGCCCTCGGAGAGGTAAACTTGGAAGTTGTAATCCTTTGCATTGTTGTTGGCGCGGACGAGCAGGTCGGTCCGTCCGTCGCCATTGAAGTCGCCTGTGTAGACGGCCTTGTTCTTGAACGATGCGTCGGTGTTCTTCCGCTCCACTATACTATGTGCGTCACTGTTGTCCCAGGTGAAGGTTGTTGGTCGTTTCCTCTGTGTGAGTGTGCCTTCCGTAACGCTGGTCAAGTAGTGGCGCCCTTGCTTTTGTTCGTAAGACAGGGTATAAGTGCGGACGGTGGCGCCGTCGCAAGTCACTACGATGGACTCCAGAAGTCTTGTGCGCCGAATGGCTGCTCCGGAAATATAATAAGGTGCGTCGCTCACCGTGCGATAGTTGAGCGACACAGCAGCATAGGGCTGCAACCCGGTATTGTTATTGCCCGTATAATCTATCCGGATGGGGACAAATTCGTGGGTGTAACCCTTCCTGTAAGCCACTCGGAAGTAGTTGCCCTTGGTGTCGGTGGCCCGGACGAGATGCCAGTGAAGATTTGCGGCTCCAGACAGGTTGTCGTACTTGTATCTGATGCCCTCTTTGCCCCATACAACAAAGCTGTCGGGGTTTGCTGGATTTCCGTAAGAAACGATGCGTGCGTAGGTGTCATGCTCCGTGCGGTACTCCACGGTTGCGTCCGTGCGTCCCACCACCTGCAGGCGGCGCCCGTCGAGTGTGAAGCGGTCGTGCGCTCCAAAACGGATGATGTCAGCCTTGCCGTCATTAAAGAGGTTGCGGGGTGCGCGGCTGATCGTGGATAGTCCATGTAGGTCAAAACCGTATCCCAGGAGCCCCGTGCCATTGGAGCTTCCATAGGCTATTGACAGCTTGGGCGACATGCCACCCGTTCCCGATGCTACAGCAATAGGCATGGTGTAGGTGAACAGTCCGTTGTCGGTCACTGCGTGAGAGTCGGCAACCTTGCCGACAACCACGCCGTCATCGCCCGCGGCCCACAGAGTTTGCGGGGCGAGAAGCAGTGACAGCAGGGCGGCGAGAATGTGGCGCAAGTGCATGTGGCGTATTATGTTTGTGGGAAAAAGTTTGGGGTGATTACTTGGCGATTTTTCTTGTGACGCTCTTGTCTTCGCAAGTGGCCTCCACGACATAGAAGCCCTTGGGATAGAGGCTGATGTCAAGGTCACGACGCTCGCCAGTGAAGGAGAAACTGTCTATCAGGAGCCGTGTGGCGGCGTTGCAGATGGAAACACGAACCTCCTTCCCGATAACCGGTTTACTTACAAGGATTGTCACCACTGAGCGGGTGCGGTCATAGGTGATACTGGTAAAACGGGCCGTGTCACTCGCAGCGCGGGTGCGAGCAGCTGTGGCTCGGCGCAAGGTGACAGATCGCTTAACGACATTGCCTCCCTCATCATACTCATACGTGGTGACATTGCCCTGGCCAAGCACTTGGGACAAGGAAAAGAAAAGAAAAAACAGGAAAAGCGTCAGTCGTCTCATGCGGTAAGTGTTTTTGGGTTTAAGGCGGATACTTGTTGTATCCGTTGCTAAATTATGGAAAAACTATCAAACGTGCAAATATTATGGAAAGAAAATTTGTCCCCCATCGGTCATTAGATATCCATTCATTGAACCCAAGTCGGTCGTCATTAGACCGAAATAGGTGAAATGGCAGGATATTATTGATTGGAGTTTCTGATTTAGGGAAGACGGGCTGAATTATCGTGCAAACCGAATG
>ERZ1026888.362-NODE-362-length-26109-cov-22.598066_pt1 | contig 26109 bp, 21 predicted proteins | sample MGYA00380174_ERZ1026888 | MGnify/ENA primary metagenome ERZ1026888 (study PRJEB33269, sample SAMEA4719810) | human gut metagenome | biome: human-associated habitat; feature: organic feature; material: feces | place: Cameroon | collected 2013-10 ...
CCAAGGGAGGACTTTTCTCTTATTTGAGGGCTTATTTGACCCATATAACGCCATATAAATTGTTTATAAGGCTCTTTTTTGTAGAAAAACAAAAACTCGTTGTACATCCACACAAGAACGTACAACGAGTTTTTTGTTATTTATATCGGGAGTTTTGACACGCCCTCCTCCTACAGTTAGCCTTTAATGTATTGCTTCGGTTTACTTCAGCACAACCTTCTTGCCGTTCACTACATAGACGCCGCTCTTCAGAGCCTTTGCGTTCATGCGCTGTCCGTTGAGGTTGTATACCTTTGCATCCTCAGGCATGTTGTCGATGGTGATGCTCTGTATGCCGTCAACCACCTCGTCGATAACAGTGAGCTTGTATGAAGCCGAAGTAGCCTTGAAGTCGTTGTCGCCAGCGAACCATACGGTGATCGTTGTCTCGCCCGTGCTGCGCAGAATCACAACGCCGTTGGCAGCCACCTCAGCCACCTCCTCGTTAGAGCTGGTGTATGTGAGCGGAGCCACCTCCGACTCGTTGTAGAGTGTAGCGCCGCTGAAGGTGTTGCCCTCACGCATGTTGGCTGTGTACTCCTCCTGGTCGAACGCGAGCTCAGGTGTGTTGCGGTAGTCGTTCACGATGAGTGTGCACGATGCTGTGGCAGCCTTGTACTCGTCGTTGCCGGCGAACGTAACGTCGATGTTCACGCGACCTGCCTTCTTCAGCGTCACGTTGCCCTCAGCGTCTACCTCTGCCACGTCGGTCTTGTTAGAAGAGTATGTAACTGCGAGGTTGTTCGGGTTCTTAAAGCCGAGCTCCTCAGCGGTCATTGTCTTCTTTGCGAGGTCTATCATCAGCATTGTCTCCTCGAAAGCGATGCCAGCCTCTGCCTTCTCCTTCTCTATCACTCTGATAAGGTAAGAAGCCTCGGCAGGCAGATAGTCGTCGTTGCCGGCGAACTTGGCTGTGATGGTCACTTCGCCCGGTGTCTGCGAGAGCAGCAGGGTGCCGTTTATGATCATGCAGAAGTCTACGTTGCTGCTTGAGTATGTAACGGGGAGGTTGAGTTCCTCGCCAGCTGCGTTCTTGATGGTCGGCTTGAAGCCTTCGAAGAGCGGAGCCTCGTTGGTGTAGCAGGTGTAAACGTCCTGCGGGAATGTCATCGTTACGGGCTGCGGTTCCTTCTTTGCGAGCGGAGTAAGCTCGATGCTCTGTACGTAAGCCACCTGACTTGCGCCTGAGAGCTTGAACACGCCGTCGGCGAACGGCACGTCCATATACATTGTGCCGTTGCCGTCGTCAAATACGGCTACGTCTTCTGCATGGTTAGTGCATTCGAGTTCGGGCGCATTCTGGTCCTTGTACTTCACTGTTACGCGGTAGCCGTTCGGGAACTTGCCGAACGCAGGCGAAATGGCGTAGCCCTGCTGTGTGGGGTCTGAAGGAGAGTTCTTCTTCAGCTGCAAACCGCCGTCGTAGTTGTTGAGCATAGCGTTGTGAACGGTGAAGGTGTAGCTGTCGCCGTTGAGGTCAACGAAGTCGAACTCGCCCTCCTTGTATTTGTTCTCATTGCCGAAGCAGTCGAAAGCGCTCTCGTTGCAGTCGAAGATCACCTTTGTAGGGTCGGCAGCCTGGCGGTATGCGATGGTGTAAGAAGCCGACGAACCGAGGTAGCCTTCCTCTGGTGTGAATGTGGCTGTGATGGTAGCCTTGCCGAAAGCGAGGAACGAAACGGCGCCGGTAGTAGCGTCTACGCTGATAGCCTCCTCGTTGTCGCTTGCGTAGCTGATAGAGCCTTTAGCGTCAGCCGGAGTGACGGTAGCGGTCTTGTCGGCGAAGCTGTCGCCCTGGCGCACGACGAATGTCTTGCCGTCTACGTCTGCGCCGAAGGTGAGCGATGTGCTTGTTGCGGAAGTGGCGGTGTAGTAGTCGATGCCGTCAACATGGATGAAACCATTGCCAGAGCCGCCCTCCATGTCGAAAACCAGCTTGTAGAAGAGGTTCTTTGCAGGAGCAGTAACGTTGAATGTAAGGTCGCCTGAGAATGATGTTCCTTCGCCGAAGCTGCCTGCAACAGTCTCAACGATGTCGTTGCAAGCCTGGTCTTTGGCAACGATAAGATTCACGGAGTTCACCTTATCCAGCTGCTTTGCCTCGCTGATGTTTGCAACCACCTTGGTGACAGCCTCTGTGAAAGCGGCGTCGTTCACGATAGACGCTGTAGAAGCGGTCTTCTTGCGTCCGCATCTGATGTGAGTCCAACCCCAATTGTTGTTGTTGAAGTTGCTCACGCTCCATGTGTCGTCGCCAATCTTGGCTGTCCAGGTTGTAGTGTAGGCGCTACATTTGTTTTCTGCCTTGTTCTCGTCAGGGAAAGTCAGCGACTTCCACACTGCCTGGTTCTGCGCCATAACCGCCGCGCTTACGAGCACGAGCAGGTTGAGCATGAAAAAGCGTAGATGTTTAATCATAATGCTTTGGTTTTTTAGTTGTTTATAATTAGTTGTTTTAGATTTCTTTTGTCATTGATGAATCGTAACGCAAAGTTACTCATTAGTTGGCACATAAACAAGTGCGCAGCGTAATAAAGCAGAGATTGTAATGCTTTATTCTTGTTTCCGTTTTCTCAGGTGCTCTATTTCTCTTGTTTGTCTTTCTGCGAAGCATCGCCCTGCTTGCCTTTCTTTTTTCTGAACTCGGTGGGCGAACAGCCGAGATGTGCCTTCACGTATTTTCCGAAGAACGAGAGGTTAGGAAACTCGAGGTAGTTGGAAATCTCCTTTATGCTCATGTCCGAATGCGACAGAAGACGGTTGACGTCCTCCGTAGCATATTCTATAATCCAGTCGTAGGCTGTCTTTCCGCTGTTCTCCTTGCAGATGTTCGACAGATACTTGCTGCTTATACACAATCGGTTGCTGTAATATTCCAGGTATCTCGGCTTCACCTCCAACGAAGTGAGCAGTTCGACGAATTGCTTGAACAGCATGCTGCTCCTCGACATGTGCAGCGTGGTTCTTTGCGGACTCGCTTGCTCTATGATGCTCAGCAGGCAGAAAAGGAACGAACTGACGAGGTATCCTATAATCTGCTTTTTATAGTTGGTGTTCTCTTTCAGCAACTGCTCTGACAACATGGCGTGATACTTCTCGAAAGTATTCATGTTCTGCTCGTCGATATGAATGATGGGCTTGCTCTTCAGGTATAAAGAAAGGTCAAGAACATCGCTAATGTGCAGCATCTTGCGCGCAATCTTCGCCGATAGGCACACAGCCTTTGCCGTAAAGTCGATGCTGAACAGACATTCGTTCAGGATAGTGTTAGGCTGGCAGATGAAGATATCGTTAGACGAAGCCGTAGAGTCTACCTTGTTCGCCTTTATTTCCACACGTCCCGACGTAACCACGATGATAAGCAGAAAGTCGAGCTTTATAGTCTGCAACTTCTCGAAGTTGCGCAAGTCGTCAATTATAACTACATCATTGTCAGCATAGTCTACAAACTCACTATTTGCCAGTTGCTTGATGTCCGTTGTGTCTATTTTGTCTGATTTTGCCATATATGAAATGTTTTATTTGCTGGCAAATTTAATAATAAACAATCGTTTTTAGTAGCATAATGAGTAAAAAGGATGTTCTAATGCGGAATAAGTTCCACGAAAGAACATTAAGCATACACATTCGAACACGCAAAAGTGGTGTGATGGTAGTAATTTTGCCGACAAACGAAAAAAGAAAGTAAGAAAACAAGATGAAGAAAAAAGTATTGATACTTGGACTCATGTCGCTTGTCTTTGCCAACGTTCATGCCGTGGGCAACTACTGGCCGCTCGACTCGCTAAGAGCACGGGCTGTGAGCAACAACAAAACCCTGCTTATGGAAGAGCAGAACAAGGTGGCAGCCCATTACACTCACAAGTCTGCCACTACAAACTTTCTGCCAAAGGTGTCTGCAACGGGTGCGTACATGTACACAAGCCGCGAGCTGTCGCTACTGAGCGACGACCAGAAGCACAAACTGTCGAACATAGGAACCGGACTTTCGGCTTTGGTGCCCGACCTCGCTCCGATGAGCGCACATCTTAACTCGGCAGGACAAGGACTTGTAGACGCATTGCGCACCGACACACGCAACGCTGGCGTGGTGGCGGTGACGCTTACGCAGCCTTTATACATGGGCGGCAAGATACGCGCGTACAACAAGATAACCGAATATGCCGAGCAGGCGTCGGGCACTATGTACGACAAGACCCTGCAGGACATCATCGTTGAGGTAGACGACGCCTACTGGAACTTGGTGGCGCTGCACAGCAAGAAGAAACTTGCAGAAGGGTACAAGGCGCTGGTCGATAAACTGGAGAGCGATGTAGAGCAACTCGTGAAGGAAGGAATGGCAACAAAGGCAGACCTGCTTAGCGTGAAGGTGAAGGTGAACGAGGCTGGTGTGGCACTCATACAGGTGAACAACGGCATCGAACTCTCGCGTATGAACCTATGTCGAATATGCGGACTTGACATGAATGAGCCTATCGAGGTGGAAGACAATATCGACAACAAAGCGCAGACGGCTGAAGCTATCGGCAACGGCGAACTTGCCAATCGCAATGCCGACAACCTCGTGCAGCAAGCCGAAAGCAACCGTAAAGAGCTGCAGGCACTTGACCTTAAGAACAAGATATACAACGAGAAGATAAAACTGGCGCGTGCGGAATATCTGCCTAAGCTGGCGCTGATGGGAGGCTATATGGCAAGCAACCCCTCGGTGTTCAACAGTTTCGAACACCGCTTCAAGGGCATGTGGAACGTAGGCGTAACGCTGAATGTGCCTATACTTACATGGGGCGACCGCTCCTATAAGGTGAAGGCTGCCAAGGCTGAAGCCTGCATGCACAGATACGAGACCGAAGAGGTGAGGGAGAAGATAGAACTGCAGGTGAATCAATGCCGGCAGAAGCTGCAGGAGAGTCTGGAGCGATACCAGACCACCGTGCGCAGCGTAGACGAGGCTGAAGAAAACCTGCGCTACGCCAACCACGGCATGAAGGAGGGCGTCGTAACGCTCAGCAATGTGATGGAGGCGCAGACTGCATGGCTGAAGGCAAAGTCGGAATGGGTGAACGCTCAGGTTGACGTGCGCCTTGCCAACTTGTATCTGAGAAAAGCCATCGGCACAATCGATACACACATATAAGATACAATACATATATATAGGTATATACAGGCTTACAATATACGCTTACAATAAATGTTTAATCAGTAAAAACGTAGAAATGAAAAAGAATAGAATATTCACCAGCATACTGGCAATGGCTTTGGTTCTCATTGCCGTGATTGTAGTAGTCATCACAGTAGGACTGTTCCGCACCAGCAAGGAGGAAACGCTCGAAGGACAGGCGGAGACAACCGACTATCGTCTCTCGTCGAAAGTGCCGGCGCGTGTGCTGGAGATAAGAGTGAAGGAGGGCGACTTCGTACGTAAAGGCGACACGCTCGTTGTGCTTGAGGCTCCGGATGTGGAAGCCAAACTCTCGCAGGCAAACGCTGCGTACGATGCTGCCAGGGCTATGGAGGAGAAAGCTCATAACGGCGCACGCCAGGAAGACATCCAGGCTGCTTACGAGATGTGGCAGAAGTCGAAGGCAGCCGTTGACGTCACAGAAAAGACCTACAACCGTGTGCAGCGACTCTTCGAAAGTGGAGTGATGGCAGAGCAGAAGCGCGATGAGGCTAAGGCGCAGTACGATGCTGCCGTTGCTACCGAAAAAGCTGCCAAAGCAAAATACGACATGGCTGTGAATGGAGCACGAAAAGAGGACAAGAGCATGGCGCAGGCGCAGGCAGAACGTGCCAGGGGAGCCATCGCCGAAGTGAACTCGTACATAAAGGAGACAGTACTTACTGCTACTGCCGACGGACAGATAACGGAGATATTCCCCGAAGTGGGCGAGCTTGTAGGCACAGGTGCTCCTATCATGAACGTATCTGTTGTGAGCGACGTGTGGTTCACATTTAACATTCGCGAAGACAAGCTGAATGGCTATTCAATCGGAACGCAGGCAGAGGTGTATGTGCCAGCCGTAGACAAGACCATACCCGTGCGCATCACGCTGATGAAGGATGTAGGATCGTTTGCCGTGTGGAAAGCTACGAAGGCTCTCGACGACCTCGACCTTAAGACTTTCGAGGTGCAGGCGCATCCGCTGCAGCCAGTCGATGGCGTGTTGTCGGGAATGTCGGCTGTGCTGAAGAAGCCGGCATCGGCAGACGCTGCCAACAAGAACATCAGCAAATAAAACCAACAGCATCATGAACATCAAAAGCAAGACAATCAGAAGACTCGCCATGATAGGCCGAAGAGAACTGAAGATGTACTCACATCGTCCGCTCTTCCTCTTCTGCATGATCATTGCGCCGCTGTTCTGCCTAATCTACCTTACATCGCTGATGAGCGAAGGCTTGCCAACCAAGTTGCCGGCGGCAATGGTCGACGAGGACAACACGCACATCACGCACACCATCACCCGTATACTCGGGTCGATGGAGGAGGTGAAGCTTGTACGCCACTATTCCACTTTCGGCGAGGCAAGAAAGGCTATGCAGCGCGGCGAAATATACGGTTTCTTCTATTTGCCGAAGAAAACTACTGAAAAGGCTCTGGCAAGCCGCCAGCCACGCATATCGTTCTACACCAACGAATGCTACTACGTGCCGGGCAATCTGCTTATGCGCGACATGCGCTATGCTTCCGAGCTGACCGGACTGGCGCTTACACGAGAGAAACTCTATGCGCACGGCCTCACAGAACGCCAGGCAATGGGTGTGATACAGCCAATAAAAGTGGAGACGCATCCGCTCAACAATCCGTATCTCGACTATTCGGTGTATCTCAACAACATGCTCATTCCGGGCATCTTCATACTGCTGGTGATGTTGTCGGCGGCATATACCATCGGCATTGAGTGGAAGCGCAACACACAGCTTGTGCTCTATCGCATGTCGGGCAAGTCGCCGCTCACAGCCATTGTCGGCAAGCTGCTGCCGCAGACGCTTGTGTTCTGGCTTATAGCCATACTCTATGCCGTCTACTTCTACCGCTTCCTGCAGTTCCCCTGCAACAGTGGGTTGCTGCCGATGATACTCATCGGAATGCTTACGGTGTTGGGCGCACAGGGTCTTGCCGCCTTCTTCTTCGGCGTATGCGGACAGATGCGTCTGTCGATGTGTCTCTGCTCGCTTTGGGGCATATTGTCGTTCTCGCTCGCCGGCTTCACGTTCCCCGTGACGGCGATGGACGGCATACTGCAGAAGCTGTCGGCTTTGTTCCCGCTGCGCCACTACTATCTGCTATATGTCAATCAGGCTCTAAACGGATACAGCATCGTGTACGCTTGGCACAGCTTGCTCGCAATGGCGATATTCGCATTGTTGCCGCTGCTCACGTTGCGCCATTATCACAGTCTGTTCCTGAACCATAAATATGTACCATAATGAAAAGAACGCTCATTAACATAATTCAAATATGGATGACGGAGATGACGGAGATAATGCGCGACAAGGGCATACTTATCTTCATCATATTCGTACCTCTGTGCTATCCGTTGCTCTATTCGTATGTTTATACCAACGAGGTGGTGCGCGATGTTCCGTTTGCGGTGATCGACGACTGCAACAGTACGACGAGCCGCGAGTTCGTACGCAAGATGGATGCCACGCCCGACGCTCGTTTTGTGGCACGATGCAACGATGTGGCTGAGGCACAGCAACTGCTGAAGGAAAGCAAGATATACGGCGTGCTGCGCATACCAAAGACATTCAATCTGGATATATGGCGTGGCGAGCAGACCACCGTCGGACTGTACTGCAACATGAGTTCCTTGCTCTACTACAAGGCGTTGCTGCTTGCCGCCAACAACGTCTCGCTCGACATGAACCGCGACATTAAGGTGGAGAAGTATCTGCAGCCTTCTACACGCGAAGACGAGGAGATTTCGCGTATGCCGGTGGAGTACGACTACATCAGTCTGTACAATCCGCAAAGCGGTTTCGCGGCTTTCCTCATACCGCCCGTGCTGATGCTCATCATCCAGCAGACGCTCTTTCTCGGCATAGGCATGTCGATGGGCAACCAACGCGAAAAGTGTCTGGCGCACATGCTGCCCAAACGCAAATGGTACAGGCGTCCGTTCGACATAGTGACGGGCAAGGCTATCTTCTACTTCGTGCTCTATCTGCTCATGGCTATATACATGTACACGGCTGTTACGAAGTGGTTCGGACTGCCTAACCTTGGCGACTATTGGGTGTTCCTGCGCTTCATCATACCATACATCCTGGCGTGCATCTTCATGGCGATGGTGTTGTCGGTGCTGGTTTATAGAAGAGAAGACTGCATCATGCTGTTCGTGTTCCTCTCTGTGCCGCTGCTGTTCATGTCGGGCATCTCTTGGCCTGGGTCGGAGATACCGGCGTTCTGGAAGTGGGTGTCGTGGCTGTTCCCTTCCACATTCGGGATGAACGGCTACTTGCGCATCATGGGCAACGGCGCTTCCATTGCCGATGTTCGGCACGAATATATCGGGTTGTGGTGTCAGGTGGCGGTATATGCAACGCTGGCTTGCGTAATGTATGGTCTGCGCCTGAAAGCAATCGTGAAACGACTCTCGTCGGCTGAAGCACGTATGAGAATCTATCAAGAAAAACAACTTAAAAACACACAATTATGAAACATGAAATTGGAACAAATGCCGGTATTATCTGGCAGACAATAGCGGCAAGAAACGGAAAGATGACTTTCGAAGAATTGCTGAAAGCCACCGGACTTAACGACTATCAGGCTTTGCTGTCGCTCGGATGGCTTGAGCGCGAAGATAAAGTGTCGTTGCACGGCGAGAACGGAATGATAGAGGCCGTGACGCTGTATCAAGAGAGATATTTTTAATAATTCCTACCTGTTTTTTTTACACTTGATAGTGTTCCCACCAACCTTGAATGTTGTTTCCACTGAATCGGTTGGTGGGATTTTTTGTGTTCTCTCCTAAAAGAAGTCTGCTTCTCCTAAAACAGGAAGCCTGCGTTGATGTACACTCCTACGTTCTTGTCAAGGTTAGAGTAGTTGGTCTGTAGGCTTATCGGTCCGAAGACGAAGTCGAACGAGGCGCGCAGGGCGCATCCCCACAGATTGTCGCCGCTTAGTATGCGTGAAATCTTGTGCGACTGCTTGCCGTATTCGCCCAATGCCGTTACGTAGAACTTCTTCTTCAGCCGATGTTCGCTAAAAATGGAGTAAAACAGAACTTTGCAGTTTGTTTAACATTTATTGCGTGTGCAGATTTAAAATCTATTGCTAATTTTGAACACAGAACGAAGCGAACTATACGAATTAAAAACAACGTTATAATATACAGAATGGAGATTACGAACGAATACAACACCACGCCCGACGCGCAGCAACCTTCCGTAGGTCTGGTGCTCGAAGGAGGAGGCATGAGGGCGATGTTCACAAGCGGAGTGCTCGACGTGTTCATGAAGCACGGCATCAGGTTCGACGCCGCTGTTGGTGTGTCGGCAGGAGTGCTGTTCGGCAGCAACTACAAGTCGAACCAACCTGACAGAGCCTTGAGATATAATATAAGGTACAAGGACAATCCCGAATACATGAGCTGGCGGTCGCTGTTCAGAACCGGCAACTACGTGAACGAGCTGTTCTCGTACAATCTGCTGCCTCACCAGTACGACCCCATCGATTTTCAGGCTTACAGAGAGAATCCGATGAAGTTCTACGCCGTGTGTACGGACATAGAGAAGGGCTGCCCCGTATATCATGAGATAGACGACGCCGACGGAGTGGGGCTGAGATGGATGCAGGCTTCGGCTTCGATGCCGGTCTTTGCGCGACCCATGGAGATTGACGGGCGCCGTTATCTTGACGGAGGTATCTCCGACAGCATTCCGCTGCGATTCATACAGAAAGAAGGTTACAGAAAGAATGTGGTTGTGCTGACGCAGCCTGCCTACTACAAGAAGAAAAAGGCGCATGTCGGACTCCTGATGAAGATGCTTCTCGGGGATTATCCGAAGGTGGCTGAACTGATGTCGCGCCGCCATGTGATGTACAACGACCAGCTCGATTACATCCACTCTGAGATGCAGAAAGGCGACACCTTCCTCATCTGTCCCGACGAAAAGCTCGATATAGGCAGACTGTGCCAGAACGAGGACAAGATGCGAAGGGTTTATGAAGCTGGCGTGGAGAAAGCCACCGCACTTCTTCCGCAATTGAAGGAGTTTCTCGGCTCTGATATCTGATTACCGCGTAGCTGTAACCCCATTACCGCACCTCGGTAACATCGTTACCGCTATGCGGTAATGTCGTTACCAGTCCGCGGTAACGATGCTTGTATTAAGAAGAACTATAGTTATATTAAAGAAAAATGGTCGGTTAGCGTTGAGCCAACCGACCATTATTCTTGATTTATCGAAAATCAAATCCTTACCTTACTCACCAAGGCTGATAGCCTCCTGCGGGCAAACGCTTGCGCATGTGCCACACTCTGTGCAGAGGTCAGGGTTGATTGAATACTTTTCGCCTTCTGAGATAGCCTCTACCGGGCACTCGCCAATACATGTACCGCATGCGATGCAGTCGTCACCAATTACGTAAGCCATAATCTTTAATATTTAAATTGTTATTGTTAAATGTTTATTATTTCAGTCGATACCTACTTTTGTAGTAGTTGCAAAGGTAGTATTTTTCTTTGACATACCTACAAATAGGTATTACATTTAACATTTATTTTCTCTCCAGCGTGAGTTTTATTTTGCCTACGAACACGGCGTGCTTGCCGTTCTGGTCGTCGGGTATGAGTTTGCCGTCGGCGTTTGGCGCATACTTCAGTTCGGTGAAGTAGGTGTGCGAGTGTCCGCCGAGCACGATGTCTATGTCGTGGTTCTTGGCGAGCATCTCCTCGTCGTCAACGTCGTTCTCCATGCTCCATCCGAGGTGGGAGAGGCATATCACGACGTCGCACTTCTTGTCGTGGCGCAGCTCGTGAGCCACCTTGTCGGCTGTGGCTACGGGGTCGAGATACTTCACGCCTACGCACTTTGTGGCGTCAACGAGTCCGTCGAGCTTCGGCGACACGCCGAACACGCCGATGCGCACGCCGCCTCGCTTCAGTATGATGTACGGTTTGGTGAGTCCTTCTACGGCTGTGCCCGTGAAGTCGTAGTTGGCACAGACGATGGGGAAGGTTGCTGCGCGGAAGATTTTAGCCATATTCTCCAAGCCGAAGTCGAACTCGTGGTTGCCTATCGTCACGGCGTCGTACTTCATTGCCGACATCAGTTCGGTCTCCACCTCACCCTTGAACAGAGTGTAGTAGGGCGAGCCTTGCGAGAAGTCGCCCGAGTCGAAGACGAGCACGTCGGGGTTAGCCTTTCGCTCCTGGCGTATCATCTCCATGCGGCGTATGAATCCGCCTCTGCCAGCCACGAGCGTGTCGGCGAGGTTGGGGTTGAGCGGCATGATGCAGCTGTGCGTGTCGTTGGTGTGCAGAATCTCTATGGTTTTCTGTGCTGCCGCGCTGAGCGATGTGGCAAGCGCAATGGCTATAATATATATGTATCGTTTCATAGGTTCTTTTATATGTCTCCTAATTTTTACTCTTTTACTTTTTTACTCTTTTACTTTTCAACGATTTTCATGCGTCCCTCCACGGCGCAGCTCACAGCCTCGCCCTTAGCGTCGGCAGCCTTGAAATACTGCTCGATGATGTAGCGCACGTTGTTCTCCTCGCCCGTAGGCGACACCACGTCGGTCTTCTTGCGGAACGCCTCCATGTGGTCATTGCCCTGCGCAAGATAGTCGAGCGTAGCCACGCGATACTTGGCGTTGGGGTCTATCGGTTTTCCGTTGATAGTGGCAGAGACGAGCTTGCCGTCAGCCGTTGCCGTGAGGCGCAGCGAGTGGCTCAGTCCCTCGCCGTGGCGCATAGCTATCTGCCCGAACAGCTCAAGCACGTCGGCGCCGCTGAGCGTGATGAAGCAAATCTTGTTGTCGAACGGCGCCACGTCGAGAATGTTGCCGCGCGTCACGGTGCCCTTGCTCAGCGCAGCGCGTATGCCGCCCATGTTGTACACGGCGAAGTCGGGCTGCTCGTTGAACTTCGCGCCGCCCCACACAAGTATGTCGGCGAGAAGGTTTGAGAGCGGACTCTCGGGGCGCTTCACCCAGAGATTTTCTGCAGCATGACCCTGCACGGGGTTCATCTCTGCGTCCACCAGCTTCTTGCGTTCGAGCAAGGCAGCGTTGGTTTTCATAACTTCCGGGTCGGTGCTGTTGTCGTAACGCGAGTCGATGAGTATGCGGCTGCGTTCCACCGACGCTACACGATACTGAGCTGTAGAGCACGAAGCAAAGGCAAGCGCCAGAACGGCTGCTGCCGAGATGCTTATTGTGTGTAATCTGTTCATTATATGCGGGTTTTGATTTTGATGGTGTTATGTTAAACTTTATATAAACGTAGTGCAAAGATACTCATTATTTCTGATAAAATTTTGCTGAACGGATAAAAAGTCGTAACTTTGCACTCGCTTTTCGGCGTAACCGATGACGGGAAGATGAGTAGCCCGATTATGTTGCGCGAGAACGATAAACAAATTTAATTATCAAAAGAAAATGGATTTAATTAAAGTTGCTGAAGAAGCATTTGCAACCGGCAAGAAGTTCCCTGAGTTCCGTTCAGGTGACACAATCACAGTCGCTTACAAAATTATCGAGGGTTCAAAGGAGCGTATTCAGCTCTACCGTGGTGTAGTTATCAAGATCTCTGGTCACGGAGACAAGAAGCGTTTCACCGTTCGTAAGATGTCAGGTACAGTAGGTGTAGAGCGTATCTTCCCTATCGAGTCGCCGAACATCGACAGCATCGAGGTGAACAAGCACGGTAAGGTACGTCGCGCTAAGCTCTACTACCTCCGCAACCTTACTGGTAAGAAGGCACGTATCGCTGAGCGTCGCGTTGTTGCTCCTTCAGCTGAGTAATCACCCGTCAGACAACAAGAAAAACAAAGGCAGAAATACATTGCGTATTTCTGCCTTTTGTTGTTTATAGGTTTTTTGTTTTTTCGAATTGTAATATCTCTTTCTTATCTACAGATTGCAAAACTGGTCGATGAGTTTCTTGCGGAACAGGCGTCCTACCTTCACGTCCTCCACCTTGTCGAACGGCGGATAGAAGCGGCAGGTGTTGTTCGTCACCTCCATGAGATAGCCGATGTTGATGATGTGTTTCTGGCTCACGCGCACCAGCTGGCTGTTCAGCGCGAGCAGCATGTCGCTGTTCACGTTGCGCTTCAGGCGTATCGGCGTCTTCTGGTGGGCGAGTGTCAGCTCCCACACGCGCAGATCGTGGTTGTAGGCAAGCACACCAATCTCGCGGATGTCCACAAGACGGAAGTCGACGGAGTTGGTGTAGACGATGAACTTGCCGTCGTTGCGGCAGGCGATGCCGTTGGCAGGGTCGCCGATGGTAGTTTCGTCGTCGAAGGCTTCGTCAGCGGCTTCCTCCAGTTCGGCTTCGCCTCTCGTCTCGGCGTAGTTATAGACGGAGTTTGGCGCACCAGCCATCTCTATGCAGACGCGTCGCACGATGTTGCGCAGCTCGGTGTCGTCGATAGGCTTCATCAGGTAGTCGAACGCCTTGTTGCGGAACGCCGAGAGCATGAAGCGGTCGTGCGCGGTGTACATCACCGTGCGGCATTTGTATTGCGGCAGACAGTTGACGTGCTCCAGAAACTCTATGCCCGAGATGTCGGGTAGCTCGATGTCGAGGAACAGCACGTCGGGTCGTGTCTCGTTTATCATGCGCAGTCCGTCGAGTCCGTTCATGGCTATGCCGCACAGCTCGGTCTCGTCGTATGCTGCGAGCTTCTTTGCGAGGGCGTTGGCAGCCGCTTTGTCGTCGTCGACAATTACAAATCTCATCATAAGTCTTTCTTTTTTCGTTGCGTTTCTATTCAGCTTACTGTTACAGGAACTTCACTCCGTCGGGCACGCGCACCGTTGCGCGGCATCCGCAGACGTTTCCGTCGTGCTCTATGTTCTTTATCTCGAAGCGTATCTTGTTCTTATTGTGCTCGTTGTTTATAGCTACGGTCTGCGCTATGATGCCCAGTCCGGTCCTCTTCTTGAACGTGCCGTTGAAGGTAGAGAAGCCGGGTCCGTTGTCGCTCACGTTGATGACGGTGGTGTGCTGTTCGCGGTGCACTTCTATGCAGAGTTCCTTGTGTCCGTCCCATCCCTTCAGACCATGTATGATGGCGTTCTCGGTGAGAATCTGCAGGAACATCGACGGCACGAGCACCTTCTCACGGTCTACGTCTGCCGCCACATTGATGTGCCAAGCGAAGTCGTCGCCCAGCATGAAGCGCTCAACGCGTATGTACTTCTCCACGAAGTCGAGCTCCTCGGCGAGCTTCACGGCGGGCTGTCGCGACATGTCGAGGTTGGTTCTGATGAGACGTGTGAGGTCGAGCAGCTCGGTGTCGTCCACGCGTCCGGCGTTAACAATCTTGTTGTTGAGCACGTTGAACACGAAGTGTGGCGAGATGCGGTTGCGCACGATGTTCAGACGCAGGTTCATGATGTCCATCTGCGCCTTCATCTGCTTGCGTTTGCTCTGCATTATCCATAGCGCTAAGAGCAGCATGAGCAGCAAAACGATGGCAATGCTGAGCAGCAGCTGCTTCTGTGTCTTCTCGATTGTGGCGTTCTTGTGCTCTATTGTGAGGTCGTGGTGCAGCTTTAGCGTGTCGCTTGTGAATCGCGCCATGATTTCGGCAGAACGCATGTTCGAGTGGTTATGTTCGAGCGAGTCGTTATACTGGTCGGTCTCCTGCATCAGCCGGTAAGCCTGGCGGTAGTCGCCCACCTTCTCGTAGTAGCGTTGCAGGTAGATGTTGCGCAGATTGGCGAGCGAGTATTGCACGGGGTGGTTTTCCGTCTCGTCGTTGGAGTCTATTATGCGCTGAGCCGCGGCGGTGTTGCCCGTTCGGGTGGCTATGCCGATGCGTATTGTCTTGCAGTAGTGGAGCGCCGTGAGGTCGTGCCTCTTGCGGAAGTAAGGCTCAACCTCGTCGAGGCACTGCTCGGCGCGACTTATGCTGTCTATGTTCAGATAGACGTCGGCGAGGTTCACCTTGCACTGGTACATGTCGAAGTTGTTCTGCATGCCGTGGCGCTCTATGGTGCGCTTCATGCGCAGGAACATCTTGAGCGCCTGCGGGTAGTCCTTCAGAAAATAATAGTAGTTGCCGAAGTTGTTTAGGAAGTAAGCCTGCATTGACGGCGACATCATCTGGAAGTAGTTCTCCGTAGCCTTATAATAATGTAGTGCGGTGTCGAAGTCGTGCAGCGAGAGGTAGATCTGTGCCAGTCCCATGTAGAGCGTTATGTTCTCCTTCTCGGGCAGCGAGAGCGAGTCGACGAGGAAGAGCGCGCGGCGGTACCACTGCGCCGCCTTCGGAATCTCGTTGTTCTGAATGTAGGCGTCGGCGAGATTGGCGCACACGTTGGGCATATTGTGCTTCGCGTCGCTGTTGGCGAGCAGGTCGTAAGCCGAGCGGTATAGCTCTATAGCCTGTTCCTTGTTGCGGTGGAAGTTGTGGTAGTAGACGGCGCGGCAGTTGTACGCTCCGGCTACGAGCGAGTTGAGTCGGAGTGTCTGTTTTCGGCTAAGTTTCTGCTTGCGTTGTTCGCTGGCGAAGCGCAGAATGTTGTCGATGCAGTTCTTGGAGCGCTCCGGACTGTCGCTGAGCGATAAGAAGCGTGCCTCGCGCAGGCGGTATTCGTAGGCTGTGATGCTGTCGGGCGCTGTGCGTATGCCCTCGTCGATGATTCGTTGTGTGGAAGGTGCGAAGGTCATCACCGAGTCGTCAAGCTGTCGCAGGCGATTGATGCGTGCCGAGTCGGTGTCGTCTGTGGCGGACGCACTTCTTCCGCCGCACCCTACGCTCAGAACAGACACGACGAGTGCGGCGAGAAGCGTAGCGCATGTCCTACAGACGAATGCTGAGATGCTTTTTGCGCATGCTTCTCTGACGATTAGTAGATAGTTTGGTTTCATTGTTTCTGGCATTAAGTCTGGTTGCCCGTTAGTTGAGCGTCAGTCCGTCGGGCGAGATGCTGATGAGTCGCTGGCGATAGAGGTCGCCCACGGCTTTCTTGAACACCTTCTTGCTCACCTGGAAGCGTCGCTTGATGTCCTCAGCGTCGCTCTTGTCGCCCAGGTCGCACTTGCCGCCGTGCTCCTTGAGGTACTGCAGCAGCGTGTCGGCGAAGTCGAGTGTCTGCTGTCGTCCGGTAGGTTGCAGCGTTACGTCAATCTTTCCGTCGGGACGCACGGTGCCGATGTAGCCCTTCACGCGGTCGCCGGTGTGCAGATAGCGGAACACCTGATCCTCGTAGACCAGACCCGGGTAGCAGTTGTCGATGATTACCTTGAAGCCCATCTCCGTCTTCTGCCACACCAGCAGGTCTACCTCCTGACCGTGGTTGTAGAACGGGTGGCGCTCGGCGAAGTATTTCTCCACCTTTGCCGACGCCACGATGCGGTAGCTCTCCTCGTCGATGTGTACATGCACGATGTAGCTCTCGCCCTTCTGCATGCGTTTCTTCTGCTCGCGGAACGGGCAGAAGAGGTCTTTCATCAGGCCCCAGTTGAGGAATGCGCCGTACTCGTTCACCCACGACACTTCGAGGTAGGCGAAGTCGCCCACCTTGCACAGCGGCGTCTCCGTAGTGGCTACGGGGCGCTCGTCCTGGTCGAGGTAGACGAACACGTTAAGCTCGTCGCCGGGCTTCGTGCCTTCGGGCACATAGCGCTTAGGCATGAGTATCTCTCCTTCGTCGCCGCCGTCGAGGTAGATTCCGAAGTCAACCTCCTTAACGACAGTCATCTTATTGTAGTCGCCGAGTTTTATCATATTGTTTTGTTGTTCGTTTGTTTATTTGTAGGAGGGTATGTGCATTCCTGCCGTACCCTTGTAAATGGTGTTCACTAATGTTACAGCTTTATCAGTCCGTCCTCGATGTGTATTGTGCGGTCAGTGATAGAAGCGAGGTGCTCGTCGTGGGTGACGATTACGAAAGTCTGTCCGAACTTGTCGCGCAGGTCGAAGAAGAGCTGGTGCAGCTCTGCCTTGTTCTTCGAGTCGAGCGAGCCCGACGGCTCGTCGGCAAGCACCACAGCCGGATTGTTCACCAGCGCGCGCGCCACAGCCACACGCTGCTTCTCGCCGCCCGAGAGTTCGTTGGGCTTGTGGTTGGCGCGGTCGGCGAGTCCCATGAATTCGAGCAGTTCGAGAGCGCGTTTCTTCGCCTCGGATGTGCCTTTGCCTCCGATGTAAGCGGGTATCATGATGTTCTCGAGTGCCGTGAATTCGGGCAGGAGCTGGTGAAACTGGAAGACGAAGCCGATGTGCTGATTGCGGAAGTCGCTCAGCTTGTTCGACGATAGGCTCATCACGTCTACGCCGTCAACGCTTATCTCGCCGTTGTCGGGCTTGTCGAGCGTGCCCATTATCTGCAGCAGTGTGGTCTTGCCGGCACCGCTCGGGCCTACAATGCTCACTACTTCTCCTTTGTCTATATGCAAGTCGATGCCCTTGAGCACTTGCAGCGAGCCGAAGCTCTTGGTTATTCCTTTTATGTCGATCATAGTTGGTGGTGTTATGTTGAGATGTTGAGGTGGTGAGATATGATGTTGAGATGGTGAGGTGTTGAGGTGTTGAGATGGTGAGGTGTTGAGATTAGCTTTTCAATTCAAAATTCTTTAATTCAGAATCGGCGCAGCCGACAATTCAAAACTCAAAATTCAAAACTCAAAATTTCTTCTTTATCCACTTTCCGATTGCCTCGTATGCACTCTGGTCCTCGGTGTGCTGCGGCTGAGCGAACGTCATTTCGTCCATAGCGTCGCCGTGCTGGTCGGGGAAGATGATCATGATGTTTGAGCCAGAGAAGTGGTGCTTTATCTCTTCGGGCAGATGCTCCAGCGCGTTCTTGAACGACACCGTGCCCTTTCTTGCCGTCACAACCACGAAGAGATGGTCCTTCTGTATGCTCTCGGCGATGTGCGGCATCTCGTTCCAGTGGGTCATCTCGGTGAACGAGCAGCGCATGGTGGGGTGGTAGTGGCGTATGTAGTCGGCTATGAGCGGCAGCGTGTCGCCGCGTCCGTGAAACTCCGTGTGGCACTCCATGTTGCATGCCAGGCGCGAGAGGCGCTCCAGCCAGCGGTAGAAGCCAGGCTCGAACTGCGCACGCGACGGCACAGCCACCTTTATGCGGCGTATCGTGGCCAGTGGCTGGTTGAGGCGAGCCATTATTATCTGAGAGTTGAGGCCGTTGAAGAGGCTCTGGTGGAACGCTCCCCAGAACTTCTGCGACACCTCAGGGTGCATGTGCATGCCGATGATGATGTCCGTTGCGCGGAACTCCTTGAAGGCGTGGCGTATGCCGTTGGCGATGTTCGCCGCAACGCGCACCTGCGTCTGCATCGTCATGTCAGCCGACGCGCTGTACTGCGCCATGCGCTCCAGCAGCTGGCTGCCTTTCTCCATGTTGCGCTGCATGTCGTCGTCGTCGTACACCACGTTCAGACCCACGAGCTGCGTAGTGTTCTTCGGGTTGCGCATGAGCATCGCGAGGTTAACGAGGCGCTGCGCATACTCGGGGTATTTCAGCGGTATGAGAATCTTCTCCTCAGCCGTGGCAGGCTTGTCGTCGCTCGGCATCTCGCGGTCGCGCAGCGTGATCTGTTGCGCCGCACGCTCTGTCATCATCGTCGAGATGATGCACGTAACGAGAATCATGAGCACCACGCTGTTCAGCATGTCGTCGGTGACGAGCGGCTTGCCCGGCTCCAGCTCCACGCGCATACCGATCATGAGCATGGCGATGGCGCCGGCGGCGTGTGCCGAAGTGAGTCCGAACATCATGTTGCCCGACGACTTCGGCAGTCGGAACATGGAGGCTGCGGTGTATGCGGCTATCGCCTTGCCGAGCGTTCCGAAGCCCGCAATGACGAGCATCGCTATGATGATGGTGCTGCCCTCGAAGAGCAGGCGCACGTTGATGAGCATGCCCACGCCGATGAGGAAGTAGGGTATGAAGAGTGCGTTGCCGATGAACTCGATGCGGTTCATAAGCGGCGACACGTGGGGTATGTAGCGGTTGAGGATGATGCCGGCTACGAAGGCGCCGATGATGCCTTCAAGACCTACGGCTTCGCTCGCCGCCGCACTCATGAAGAGCATCGACATCACGAAAATGAACTGCATGACGGCGTCGCTGTAGCGGCGCAGGAACCAGCGCGTGAAGCGCGGAATGAGCAGGAACATCGCGACGCAGTAGCCCACGAACTTGCCCACGAACAGCAGCCAGAACCACACGCTCGTCTCGCCGCCGTACGAGGCGACGATGGCTGTAAGCGCCACGAGCGCCATGAGCAGCGAAATCATCGACGAACCGACCGAGAGCGTCACGCTCGGCTTGCGCTGCAGACCGTAGCGGCCCACGATGGGGTAGGCGATGAGCGTGTTCGACGCCATGAGGCAGCCCAAGAGCAGCGACGCGAACACGGAGTAATGCAGCAGGGATATGCTGGCGAAGTATGTCAGCACGAGCGGTAGCGCGAACGTGAGCAGACCGAATCCGAGGAAGCGGCCCTTGTTGCGCTTTACGCCCTCCATGTCCATCTCCAGCGAGGCGAGGAACATGATGTAGTAGAGTCCGACCTTGCCGAACAGCTCGAACGAGTCGTCGCGCGCAAGGATGTTGAAGCCGTACTTGCCGACTGCTACTCCGGCGAGCACCATGCCAATGATATGCGGGATGCGCAGCTTGCCCATGATGATTGGGGCAAACAGAATGATGAGCATCACCACAAAGAATATCAGGGTGGGGTCGGTTATCGGGAAATAGCTGGCAAGATTGGTCATGTACTGATTGTTTTTTTACCTGCAAAGATAAACAAAAAATCGCTAACAGCTCAATCCGTGTTAATAAAAAAACTCCGCATGCACAGCGCATACGGAGTTTTTTATGTGTTAATAGCCTGCGGTGAGGGTGCTCACGCAAATCATGCGGAATCTCATGCCACCTTCCGACTCGCTGTAGTCTTCGTAAACGCGCATCTGACTGCCCTTGAAGCGTACAGTTACGTAGCCGTCCCATTTGTCTGTGTTATCCTGATCGAAGAGGTCATAATAGTACAGTGTGCCGTTGCTGCGGTCGCGCCAATCCCATCCAGACACCTCGGCTGTGCCGTCCACGTAGAAGCAGAGGTAGGTGCTGCTTGAGAATATAACGCGCTTGCAGAACTCGTAGTCCTCGTCAAGAACATCGTCCTTGTCATAGTCCCACTTTCCTGCAGCCGATGAGAATTCTACATTATGCGAAACCTCACCGTTGGTAATCCACTGCTTGCCGTGTGCTATGTATGCACCGTTGAAGTAGTGCCATGTCTCGAAGCTGTTCATTCGCCATGAGCGGCAGATGCTGCGCATTTCCAGCGGCTTCTCGTCAACGTTGTAGTTTACGTATACCGTCGACTTCGATCCGTCGCTGTTGGTGTATACCACTTCCGAACTGCCTTCCTGCAGCTTGCGCAGGTCGAGCAATGCGCCGTTGTTGAATCGGTACACGCCCTTCTGTTCGCGTGTGTATGTGCCGTAAGTGTACGAACCGTTGTCGAAGATTATTGTGCCGTCCTCGTTGGCACGTGTAGCCATGCGCTTTGTGCCGCGTTTCTTGAAGACAGAAACCGATCCGTCTGCCTCGCGCTTCGCTTTCACGATCTTCTGCGGCGCATGGTTAGAGCGTGCTCCGCTCATGAGGTAGTGGCCGTCGCCGAAAAGCTCGATAGACGAGAATTCGGGATTGCCTTCCAATGTACTCTGAACCTCGACCTTTATCGCGTCCTCTGCATACGGCTCATCTTCGAAATTGCCGGGTGTGAACTCTGTGGTAGGCAATGCGCCTGCGGGTATCTTCTCATCGCCATATTCGTCGTTTTCGTCGCTTTCGCAGGCTGTGAAGCCTACCGATGCAAGAGCGATGAGGCAGGCATAAAGAAAGTTTCTCTTCATATATGTTTTCGTTTAGGGTTTTCTATTCCGTTTTTTGTATTGCTTAGAAGCGGATGGCTACGTATGCGCGGATGCCGCTCTGCTTCAGCGTGAACTTCTCGGTTGAGAAGTAGCTCTCGCTGTCGCCCTCGTCGTAGTCGCTGCCGTTGTCGTAGTCGCCATCGTTGTTACCCTCGTCGTCGCCGCCGTCGAAGCTTGCCTGCTTGTACTTAACCTTGCCCCAAAGACCCTCGACACCGAGCGAGATGCACTTGTAAGCTACCGATACGCCGGCTGCCATCATGCAACCGAAACCGTAGGCGAAAGTGTCGTTCTGCAGCACGCCCGTCGCCGTAGGCATCACGTGGAAGTAGGCTGCTGCGATGAGCTTGTTCCAAGGATTGACGCTTACGCTCGGACCAACGTGTACGCTGTAGTCGAACTTGTGCATACCGAGGTTGATGTTGCCGGGGAGTACCGACGGATTGCCGTCGGGCTTGCCGCTGACGATGTCGTCGAAGCCATCAGAAGCGCGTGTGCCGCTCTGCTTTCCTGCTGCCATCTCGTTGAGCTTCAGCTTGGTATAGGTGAAGTCGAAGAATCCGTAGTCGATACCAATCTTGATGAGTCCGGCGATTGGCTTGGCGTGAAGATAGGCTGTGCGACCCTGCTGTACGAAGAACGATCCGTTGGTCTTCCATGTCATAGCCTCGCCGTCTGTGCGCTCAAGGTTAGGCTGGGTGATACCGAACTTCCAGTATTTCTTGCGCTTCCAAACCTTAGTGTAGTTCTGCTCCTTCTCAAGGGTGTTCACGCGGTTCTCCATCTGTGCGAGCTTCTCGCTCAGAGTGTCTACGGGTTGGGTCAGAACAGAGTCTGACGATGCGCTGTAGGTCTGCATAGACGCTGCTGATGCAGACATGGCAATGGCGGTGAAGGCTGCCATCATTACAGTCTTGATAACTTTTCTCATTGTCTTTTGTATTTTAACTGATTTTTAACTTTGCAGGGACATAACGCCGTGAAAACGTTAGAAAAATACTTAATACTTTTTACTATATGCAAAGTTATGTAAAAGTTAAGAATCGTGCAAACGTTCTTCTTTCAGCGCATTTAGATGAACTTTAGAACAATTTGGAATGTTCTGCAAATATTTGGCATGTTCTGCAATATCGGTGCACATCATGCAAAAACATAGTATGATGTACACTTATCAATGCAAATTAAAATAATGTTAAAATAAAAGACAACCGTTGGGAGATTTTTCCGCATACGCTATATTAATAACAAAAAAGGGTGCAGCAAACTATTGTCTGCTACACCTCTCATAAAGTTTATGGATGTGGAAATTGGCTTAAAATTCAGCGCTCTTCGGAGTACGCGGGAACGGAATCACGTCGCGGATGTTCTGCATACCTGTTACGAAGAGGATGAGGCGCTCGAAGCCGAGGCCGAAGCCTGCGTGCGGACATGAGCCGTACTTGCGTGTGTCGAGGTACCATGTCATATCCTTCATCGGGATGTTGCGCTCCTCAATCTCGTTCATCAGCTTGTCGTAGCTCTCCTCGCGTACAGAACCGCCGATGATCTCGCCGATCTGCGGGAAGAGAACGTCGGTGCCCTGAACGGTCTGACCGCTCTTGCCGCCGAAGCCGCTCTCCTCAGCGTCTATCTTCATGTAGAACGCCTTGATAGCCTTCGGATAGTTGGTCATGATAACCGGCTTCTTGAAGTGCTCCTCAACGAGGAAACGCTCGTGCTCAGAAGCCAAGTCGTCGCCCCACTCGCATGGGAACTCGAACTTCTTGCCGTTCTGAATAGCCTCCTGCAGGATGCGGATGCCCTCGGTGTAAGGCAGGCGAACGAACTCGGAGTTGAGCACGCCCTCAAGACGTGCGATGAGGCCCTTGTCTATCATCTTGTTGAGGAACTCGAGGTCGTCCTTGCAGTGGTTGAGCGCCCAACGGATGCAATACTTTATGAAGTCCTCCTCAAGGTCCATGAGTCCGGCGAGGTCGAGGAATGCCACCTCTGGCTCTACCATCCAGAACTCAGCCAAGTGGCGCGGAGTGTTAGAGTTCTCTGCGCGGAATGTCGGACCGAAGGTGTATATGGCTCCGAGCGCTGTGGCTCCGAGCTCGCCCTCGAGCTGTCCAGACACGGTGAGCGAAGTCTGCTTGCCGAAGAAGTCGTCAGAGTAGTCGATCTTGCCGTCCTCTGTCTTCTTCAGGTTGTAGAGGTTCTTGGTCGTAACCTGGAACATCTGACCTGCACCCTCGCAGTCGCTTGCGGTGATGAGCGGAGTGTTGAAGTAGAAGTAGCCGTGCTCGTGGAAGTAGGTGTGGATAGCCATCGCCATGTTGTGGCGGATGCGCATCACTGCACCGAATGTGTTGGTGCGCAGACGCAGATGAGCGTACTGACGCATGTATTCGAACGACTGTCCCTTTTTCTGCATCGGGTAGTCGCTGCCGCAGAGTCCGTACACTTCGAGGCTCTCGCACTGTATCTCAGATGTCTGACCCGCACCCTGGCTCTCTACGAGCGTACCTACTGCGCTGATGCAGGCACCGGTGGTGATCTGCTTCAGCATCTCGGCGTCGAACTTGGTGGGGTCTACCACGATCTGTATGTTCTTGATTGTAGAACCGTCGTTGAGCGCGATGAAGTCTACAGCCTTCGAACTGCGGTGAGTGCGCACCCAACCCTTTACGTTGATTTGGCTTCCGAAGGCGGTGCTACGGAGAGCGTCAATAACTTTTGTTCTTTCCATTATATTGTTTAAATTGAAAAGTTGAAATGGTGCGATGTCAACATGTCAACACCTCACCACTTCAACCTGTTTATGTTTTACTCGAATGCTCCCATGCGCAGCATCTCCACTTCCTTCTCTGTAAGGAAACGCCAGTCGCCGCGGCGGAGGTTCTTCTTGGTGAGTCCTGCGAACTGCACGCGGTCGAGCTTAACGACGCGGTAGCCGAGGTGCTCGAAGATGCGGCGTACGATACGGTTCTTGCCGCTGTGGATCTCGATGCCTACCTGACTCTTGTCTGTGTCGCTTGCGTACTCGATAGCGTCTGCATGTATCTCGCCGTCCTCAAGCTCGATGCCCTGAGCAATCTGCTGCATGTCGTGAGCCGTTACGTTCTTGTCGAGGTATACGTGGTATACCTTCTTCTTCAGGAACTTCGGGTGTGTGAGCTTAGAAGCGAGGTCGCCGTCATTGGTGAGCAGGAGCACGCCGGTTGTGTTGCGGTCGAGGCGTCCTACCGGGTAGATGCGCTCCGGGCACACGTTCTTCACGAGGTCCATCACGGTCTTACGCTGCTGCGGGTCGTCGCTTGTTGTCACGCAGTCCTTCGGTTTGTTGAGCAGCACGTACACCTTCTTCTCGAGTGTTACGGGCTGGTCGTGGAATTTTATCTCGTCTGTGCGCTTGATCTTGGTGCCGAGCTCGGTCACTACCTCTCCGTTCACACTAACCACGCCTGCCTGGATGAACTCGTCAGCCTCACGGCGCGAGCAGATACCTGCGTTGGCGAGGAACTTGTTCAGACGAAGCGGTTCGTTCGGATCGTAGTTCTCCTCCTTGTACTCAATGCGCTTTTTCATGCTATACTTTGCGTTGGGGTCGTAGCCCGGTGTGCGCTGACGCTGCTGGTAGCCACCCTGATTGTAGCCGCCCTGCTGTCCGTAGCCGCCGCGGTTGTAGCCGCCGCGCTGCTGACCGTAGCCGCCCTGCTGTCCGTAACCGCCGCGCTGCTGGTAGCCGCCCTGCTGTCCGTAGCCGCCGCGCTGCTGATAGCCGCCCTGCTGGCGCTGTCCGTAGCCGCCGCGCTGCTGGTAGCCGCCCTGCTGACGAGGCTGATAGCCACCCTGCTGCTGTTCGCCGTCCTGGTTGTAGCGCGGACGATAGCCGCCCTGCTGGCGTGGCTGGTAGCCGCCCTGCTGCTGCTCGCCGTCCTGGTTGTAGCGCGGACGATAGCCGCCCTGCTGGCGTGGTTGGTAGCCGCCCTGCTGCTGCTCGCCATCCTGATTGTAGCGCGGACGATAGCCGCCCTGCTGACGTGGCTGATAGCCACCGCGCTGCTGATAGCCGCCCTGACGTGGCTGGTATCCGCCCTGACGTGGCTGGTAGCCACCCTGCTGCTGAGAGCCGAGGCCAGATCCGAAGCCTTCCGGACGGAAGCCGCCGTCCTCGCTCTGTGTTGAAGCCGAAGCCGAGTGCTGTGTGTGAATACGCGGGCGACGTCCCGTCACGCTGCGATACTCTTTCTGATAGTTTCCTGCGGCACGGCCGTAGCTCTCGCTATTGCCAGTAGTCTGATCCGCTGTGTTCTGTTCCTGATTCTTTACGATTTCTGAATCCATAATTGCTTATTTGGTTTTATTGTTTATGTATATAGCCTCACGGCTAATGTCTAATTATATCTTGTTGTATCTTGCTTAGATGCCGGTGTAGTTCATCGGCGTGATAGCCATCAGTTCCGCCTTCACAGCGTCGCTCACGTTGAGAGTCTGGATGAACTCGTGGATGGTCTCCTCGGTCATGTGCTTGTTGGTGCGTGTGAGCGCCTTCAGAGCCTCGTATGGATGCGGGTATGCCTCACGACGGAGGATGGTCTGGATGGCTTCTGCCACTACTGCCCATGTGTTGTTGAGGTCTTCCTTGAGCTTCTCCTCGTTGAGGATGAGCTTGCGCAGACCCTTGAGTGTGCTCTCGATAGCGATTACGCCGTGGCCGAACGGTACGCCTACGTTGCGCAGAACGGTAGAGTCGGTGAGGTCGCGCTGCAGACGGCTCACGGGGAGCTTCTGTGCGAGGAACTGCAGAACGGCGTTAGCCATGCCGAGGTTGCCCTCAGAGTTCTCGAAGTCGATGGGGTTCACCTTGTGTGGCATTGCCGACGAGCCTACTTCGCCTGCCTTGATCTTCTGCTTGAAGTACTCCATAGAGATGTACATCCAGAAGTCGCGGTCGAGGTCGATGATGAT
>ERZ1026888.363-NODE-363-length-26097-cov-41.489287_pt1 | contig 26097 bp, 30 predicted proteins | sample MGYA00380174_ERZ1026888 | MGnify/ENA primary metagenome ERZ1026888 (study PRJEB33269, sample SAMEA4719810) | human gut metagenome | biome: human-associated habitat; feature: organic feature; material: feces | place: Cameroon | collected 2013-10 ...
ATGTTTCTTTTCATACTTAATATTGTCCCAATTAAGTTGACAAAGCATTACTAAAGCTTTATTTTTCTTTTCTGTTCCTATATGTATTTTACGAATATTCATATCTCACTAAGGTTTAAAATAGCTATTATTGTAATATTAATCAGAAATACGAATGATTATCTATTTCATTGATTTTTTAATTCTCAGATTCCTTTCAATGGCGATTTAGTTGCCGTCCATACTTCTCGATTACGATATAGCCAGCCAAAACTTAATTTACCACAATACTCTCATCAGTTTTATTACCATAAGAGAATCCCTACTCCAAGCGGTCCCAGCCCGCATAACCTGGCGCAGACCGCTTTGGTCCGCCAACCTTAGAGCGTAGCGGTTCTGGGCACCGGAGGGCGGTTACATCCTCTCGTCCCTGAGGGTTTCTGTCCCCTGTAAGGGGAACCGAAGGGGTCGCAAAGACTATTGAAGGATGATTTTAGAACCCCTACCCTACTCTTTCACCATGTTCCAAAGGAATAAGCTATTACCGATGATATATCTTCTCCACACGAAGAAGTCGAAGACAGCACCGATGGTACCTACGTGACAATGGATGTTCAACTCATTCCAATGAGAGTACGTCCACTTCTCCTGCTTAGGCGCCGTCATACCAATCCAGAGCAGATCAGGGTTGGCAGCATTGATGGCATCAATGATAGCCTTGTTGTCCTCATCCGAGAACTCAGGCTTATACGGAGGCGAATAAATTGGGATTCCCGAATCTACTTCATGAACTTCGCTTGAATGAACTGCGGCACTTTCCATGCCATTTTCATCAGCTTCGTCAATGTCACGGGCTTGAAGCCATATCCGGAATATACCCTGATATCCTCATCCCACACTTTCTTGCGCTTGGCAGAATCAGTACTCATGCCACCCATTCTCATTCTCGTTACGAACTCAGGAAGATACGCAACCTTCAGATGGCAGTTATACAGATAGTTCATCAGGAAATTGGTATCAGCAGCAATCTTGTAGCTCTCATCATAGAGACCACATTTCATCTTTACTTCAGCCCCTTCCTGTCATTATCCTCAAACCAGTCAGCAAGCGCTTCCTCAAAGCTCCACTTAAACTGATAACCGCAGTTCTTCAACTTCTCACCACAGATATTAGTAGAAATCTGGAGCTTCTTCACTCTCGCAGGACAGATACCCATTGGCGAGCCAAGAAGCATGGCAGCTCTAGCCATAGGCATGATAACCCAGTCAGGAATATCAGGAACAAACTGAGTCAAGCCTGTAACCTTCTTCAACTCCTCGGCAGCAAAGTTGAAGATGACATCATCCTCTGTAGGAGTAAACGGCAAGTTCTCGATAGGCTTGCGGATATCATACTCGATGAAAGAAGACTGCAACTTCTGACCATCACGCAAAGCTGGCTTGTAATCCTTTACTACCGGATTAGGAGTACCAGGCTTCACGATGTCGAGGTTATATACTTGGGCGTTAGGATAATGACGATAGCGGTGTATCGGTACTACACGTAGCTTTGTAATCGATAGCCTTGCTATGTAAGTTCTTCCGAAGAAAGTAATCCTACTTTTTTCGGAAAGGATCCTTGTATATCCCCAAGAGCTGCTTACCGAAGTAATAGAAGAACTGCATGTCATCCACGAAGTAACGCTTGAAGAGACGCTTCGGCTCCTTCATACAGCGATACAGCCACTCCATACCAATCTTCTGCCAAATCTTAGGCGCTCGTTTCAATGAACCAGCTTCGAAGTCAATGGTAGCACCCAGAGCCATGAAGACCTTAACCCCAGGCATTTTATCACGATACTTCATGATCCACTTCTCCTGCTTAGGAGCACCCACACCCACAAGCAGCACATTCGCACCACTTTCGTTTACGATGCGAACCAGCACCTCACATTCATCCTCATGCTTTTCGAAACCAAAGGAAGGAGAATGAGCACCGACCACCATCTTGCGCCCTACCTTCTCATTGATACGCTCCATAGCCTTGACAGCTATACCCTCCTTGGCACCAAGAAGGAAGATCTTGCAGTCGGCATCATCCTTGTGGTACATATAATAAGAGGTAAAGAAGCTCGAACCAGGGATTGCCTCCTTGATAGGAGTCTTCAGCAACTTGCCGAATAGGTAGAGAATCTTGCTGTCACACACCACCCATTCCGATTTCTGATAAACATCATAAAACTCCTTATCTTTCTGAAGCTTAATCAGATGGTCAAGGTTAGGAGTCACGAGAACACCCTCTTTCAAGTTCTCCAAAAGTTCCTGACGAGTAATGTTCTGAATTTCAATATTTAACATTTTTACTGTTTCCATCCTATTACGCCTTAATATCGTTTATATTTATGATCGCTAATGTGTTGTTTCATCGTAATTGTAACCATTTGCATAAAAGCAATAATATGATTTTTAAACTTCTCCAAATCCGCTAGCATATAACAAGCCCCACATTGAGAAAAAGAAATATTACCATGAGCTAACAAATTTCTGCGATTTTTTACGATTAAAAAACTATTAGAAAACTCATCTCTATATTTATCATCTATAGGGCAACCATGTTTTTGAAAAACTTCAAAGATTTTTCTAATATCTAAGCTACCAGATATATTAACAGCCAACTCTTCAAATCTAATATTCATAGACATTATCTCATCATCAGACTTCTCAAAATTAGGATGGTTGCGACGTTTCATATGGCTTCTCCACATCTTTCGCATATCATCTGATAGAGAAAAATATGTTAAGCCGTCATCAAAAATTGCATCATATAAAGCATTCAGACAATCATTTACCGTTGATTCTACTAAATTATATAGAACCAATAGGAATTGAGCTTTTAAGACACACTGCATTTCTTGAGTTACATACAATTCTTCTTTTGTATCATCATTTAACAATGGTTTGTTTTTATGAGACTCTATCTTTAATACAAAAGAAAGCATGGTGAAAATTTCGTTAATGTCCTCCACTCGCATTTTAAAATTCTTATCTATTGTCATTTAAGATACAGATTTTTTACATATTCAATTCTATTACGAATTTTTTGAGCAGTATGAGTTCTATATCGACCTTCAATCAACTTATAAAATTCATTTCTGTTGTTTTTGTCAATAACCAATTCTTTCTTCGCCACTAAATTAATATTAGGATTATCAATAAGTGCTAAATATATACCAACGGCAATTGCCTCAAAATATGGCTTAGATATTCCTATTGCCATCTTTGTCTTTGCAAAACCTTGATTAGGATATATTTTTTCTATAGCATTGATAAGATTATAAAAATTCTTTTTTAGTACAGCCTTCTCATTTTTGTTGAAGGTCTTGTTCTTTTCAGCCAAATAATTATCCAAGAATTTAGCGACTCCTTTATTCTCTACTATCGAAAACGAAGGGAACATCTCACTAAATGCAAACAATCTCAACAAGAGTTCCTCCTCTTCTCTTCTATTTTGCATATAATTTGCCATTGGACAAAGTTTCTTAAATTTTGGTTCTTTTGCCAATTCTGCTATAAAATCAGTAAAAACGCCTTTATAAATTCCTCGACGTGTTTCCATTGGTAGCAATGGCACACTACTTGTGTTTATTCGATCAAACATTTCGTTTCTTACATCTTCTGTAGCCTTAGCTGATAGTACAACCATTCTGATTGATATATTTTTAAAGCTTCTTTGTAAGCCTACAGGAAGTTCAGAATACTTACAACCATTCATTTCTGAAAGTTTCTCCAAATGAGATAAAGTAAGTTCGTCAGATAGGAATGCAGCCAAAGTTCGGATTCGTTGAGAACCATCTACAATTTCAAGTCGTCCACTCTCTTTAATTTCTGCAGAGAACATAAATGGCACTGGTAATCCAAGGTAAAGACTTTCTATAAAACGAGACTGATGTCTATCATCCCAAATAAATTCTCTTTGATAATCAGGGACATACAATTCGTTATCTTCCTTATCTATATCCTTTAGATATTTATTAACATACAATTCTATTGTAAACTCTTTCATATCATATGAAATCGCTTTCTGTTGAAGTTCTATTTGATCTTCAATTTTTTGTTTTTTTTCTGGTGTCAACATATTATTCAAACAATTAAACTATAATTATTATTTATTTTCCAAACTCTTTAATTCTCTGTTCCTCTTTCAAAGAGCAAACAAGCAATTGTCCGTGCTTCTCGGCTACGATATAGCCATCCAAGCCTTGAACTACCACCTTGCTTTCATCGGCTGCATGAACAACGCAGTTCTTACATTCATACAAGCGGATATCCTTGCCTACCTTGGCATTGCCATCCTCATCTTGCGGAAGCAAGGTACGGAGGCTGCCCCAGCTGCCTAAATCACTCCAGCCAAACTCGGCAGGCAAGGTATAGATTTCTTTCGACTTCTCCATCACCGCATAATCGATGCTAATTTTCTCGCAAGTTGGGAAGAGTTTGCCGACTACCTCTTTCTCCTGTTCGGTATAGAAAGAAGGAGCCATCTCATCCATAATGCTGGCAAGGTTTGGCTGGAAGGTTCGGATTGCCTTGCTGATGGTATCAATGTTCCATACGAAGATTCCGGCATTCCAATAGTAATTGCCAGCGGCAAGGTATTGCTCGGCTGTCTCCAGGTTTGGCTTTTCCTTGAAAGCCTCAACCTTGTAGATTTCATCTACGGATGTTGGCTCTGCTGCGGCGATATAGCCATAGCCTGTTTCCGGGCGGCTTGGCTTAATACCGATAGTAACGATGGCGTTCTTATCGGAAGTATAGCTCAATGCCTTGCTGAGCACTCGCTGATACTCCGAGGTATTAATGACCAGGGCATCGGATGGTGTCACCACGATGTTGGCATCAGGATGCTTCTTCTGGATCTTCCAGCAGGCATAAGCAATACATGGAGCGGTATTGCGAGCCTCCGGCTCTGCTAATATGTTATCTACTGGCATGTCAGGGATTTGCTCCTTGACTATGCGAATGTATTTCTCGTTTGTCACTACCCACATGTTCTCGACAGGACAGATTGGCTTCAATCTATCTACTGTCAATTGTATAAGGGAACGGCCGACACCCATCACATCAATGAATTGCTTTGGGTAATCGGGGGTTGACATTGGCCAAAAGCGGCTACCTACACCACCAGCCATGATTATTACTTGAATATCGTTGTGAATTTGATTTATCATAGAATACATTTTTTATAACTAACAATTAGTTATTCAAGAAAATAGCAGTTTGGCATTTGCCATTCAGCTGTATCTAACAGTTGTATGCTATCATTTAAACAACTCCTTAATTCTTTCTTCCATTACCTGAAATGGAATCTTAAAATCATTGTTTATTTCATTTTTTTTATCTGTAAGAAGTATTTCTCTAGCTTCCTCTTTATTATTCAACGGCAAGAAAGTTGCATTATTATCAAATGTTTCATGGAAGATTTCTATATCACTTAATATGATATGTTTACATCCACAAGCAACTGCCTCAAAAGGGGTTCTTCCAAAGCCTTCATCAAGAGATAACAAGGCAAAGGCATAAGCGTAATGATAAAGGGAAATGAGTTCTTCATCTGATACGTAATTAGTAAATATCAGATAATCCTTCATCTGCTCAATCAGAGCCTTCAATTCTTCATCGCCCCCCCATCCTTCTCTTCCTACGAGTACAAGCTTCATATTCCGGTCTTTCAGAATTGGAGCTATCACCTTGAGAAGATATTTGAAATTCTTACGGGGCTCTATAGTAGAAACTGATATATAATATGATTCAGGACGCAGATTCCATTTTTCAAGCAATTGAAGATTCGCCTTTTCAGAAGCACCTTTAAATCCGATAGCAATATTCTCACCTAGATTATATATAGGCTTTCTAGTGTAAACAGAAAGTTGTTTTTTCTCCGTCTCAGAAATGGTAATAATACCATCTACCCACTTAAATGCCCATAACATCTTTGGCGTAAGATAATACTTTGCTGCAAAATTCAAGGTATCTCGGAATTTCAAAAATGCACAATCATGCTGAGTTGGCATTACTTTACCGTTGAATCCAAGACAAAGATCAATTGGTGGAGGAAAAACAGGAAACAAAGCCACATCTGGATTGATTTTTCTTACCGCTAATGATAATCTAATGTTTTCCAGAATAATTCTATTACTCTCACCTATTATAAACGCATTAGGATTATTATCTAACTCATTTTTTACGTGAAAGATTGGAATAATCTCATGAGATGTTGAAAGTAATGCTCGATATAAATCAATAGCATACATCTCAATACCTGTGCGTTTACGTGCATATAAGGATGTTAAATCTATTGCTATTCTCATACGTAAATTATTATTTTTTTTTTAAAGTTACTTAAGCTTCAACCAGTCTATACTCTTTTTGTTTTTCTTATCTCGAAGCAACTTAGAAATATAGCTGAAAGAAGAATTACCTTGCCAGAAAAGTATTTTGGTCATAGACAGCATCCACATTTCTGTAATACTATCCTCAAACATTCTTTGTTTTACCTCGTCTGTGGCATGCTGTGCTGCCCAAATATGAATACCTCCATCCTCTACCTTCGGAATAAACTTTTCATAAAGTAACACCTTACCAGGATATATACGTTTGAAATCTTCTACCACATCAGGATTATCAGAACACAAGAAGATCTTTAAACAAGAATCAGCTTCAATCATACTTTTTAGCTGATGATGTAAAATATCCAATTGCCCTTTTGGTTTCTTATCCGTATATCTAACATGAACACCAACCGCATTCTGTACCCCCAACTCTGAAGCTTTAGAAGCAATCTTATCATACATATTTTTTTTCAAAGAAACATAGTTAAAGAAATTCTTCATTGATACCAAAGGTCTGAAATCTGCAAAAAGCACTATCCGTGCATGAAGCCATGGCCAAATATTAGAGCCTAAAGGAAGATTATCACCATCAAGCATATGTTTAACCACATACTTCCATGATAATTTATCTTTTACTTCAACTCTTTGGAAAGACTGCAAGCCCAAAATATAAACCAATTTATGGAGAGGAACTACAGATAAAGCGACCTTATAGATGGTCTTTCTCGCAATCTTTGGCAAATAAACAACAAACTGCCCCTTTACATCACGTTCTTCACAGATAGGGTTAGTCAAATCATCTTTACGCATTTTGGAAGGATAGCATGTTGCTCCAGTTTCATAAGCACTCATTACATCCTCGAGATTACAACACCTGATACCTTTAAGATCAAAATACTCAGAAAAAGCATTTTTACCTAACGCAGCAAACATACCATCACTCCAATCTACATATAATGTACGACCAGACATTTTGGCATAATTGATAGCTTTCATCAGAGTAATAAATCTATTACCCAAACCTGCACATCCTTTTAGTACAAGGTACTTTGTTTTATTATCGCTCATCGTTTATAAATTTGTTTAAAAGTAATCATTATCCTTTTAGCAATCAAGTAAAGAATTACCTGAAAACCCCTCTGCAAAGAACTATACAACTCTATCAAATTGTTCTTAAAAAAAAATCACATTTCCATATCATTCAACAAAATTCTCTTCTTTATAACCTTTGCCGGATTACCTCCAACAACAGTCAAAGATTCTACTTTCTTATACACAGAAGCCGTGGCTCCAACCACAGCTTTTTCTCCAATTTCTACACCCATACCAACAAATGCACGGCTACCAATCCATGCACCTCTACGCAGGACTATCGGAGAGGTGATGAGACCGTTGTCTGCAGTATTAGCATAATCAACATCATGACTTGCTGTACACAGGTACGAATACTGCGAAACGATAGCGTCATCTTCCAGTACAACCCAGTCCTGGTTATAGCAAATTACTTCAGGCCCCAAACAAGCACGATGCCCCATTTGCAGCATCCAAGGAGCCCAAATCTTTACTGAAGCATAAACATTTGCATCCCATTCCACCTTAGCTCCGAACATTCTCAATAAGGCTATGCGCCACTTACGAAACACAGGAGTAATAAAAGGCCGGAATAACAATGTTGCAGTGATGTTCCACACCGCACGCTTACATTTTATACTCTTAGACACATGTCCAGGAGTATGTCGTTCTATTTTAACCATTTAAATTCTTTTTCCATTATATTTGCCACTATTCTCTGCCCTTTAGCATTGATGTGGATACCATCACGATAATCATCTTTGGTTAAAAGATGAAGATCTTCTATCAATCTTACTTGATGTTTATTGCACCAAGCTATGATTTCATTACCTTGCTCATTATATTTCTTTTCTGCATTCTCTTCTTGGTCTGCATGAAGATATACTACGAATGGAATCTTCGCACTATCTGCCATAGCCTTCAACTGATTAAATCCAGGATTAAAAACCTTACCATTCTTATGAATATCGACTCCAGCCAATACCTTTTGGTCTGGATCAAGATCTTTATTACCTTTATCAAACAGAGGTTTAATGTATCTAGGATAAATGTATCTGCAAAGAACCTCAGCCATAGCACAGAAATACTGCTTGTCAGGATAAGAAGGATGAACTCCGACAACAGGCGTGAAATCCATGTTGTCATGAGCATCATGGCTGCTTACCAATAAGAAGATACCCTTAGCTTTAAACATACCCTTCTCCTTGAGATAAGCTGCACAGTTATCAGGCCCCCAACTTCCTGCAGAGATATTCAACATCTGCATACCTGTTTCAGCAGAGAAAAGTGAAGTAGCAAGACTATCTTGGTCTGTTTGTACACCACCATAAATCACAGAGTCGCCCAAGCCCAAGATATGTTTCACATTAGGATTTACTTCATCACTTCGCATGCTAAATGCATTGTAATAATATCGATTGCCTAATCGTACTCCACTTTGATTTGGCAAAGCCATGTACTCATATTTATCACTAGCCGCATATAACGGCATTTTACCAAATCCCCAAACCAATCTTAGGGTTACCTCTGCTACGATTAGAAGGACAGCCAAACTGCCCCCCTGAATATCAAAATCTTATGTTTCTTGTTCATTGTATATTAAATTTTTATTCATAGAAAGAACTTGTATCTACTTTTATTCCATCTTCCGAATCGACAATTTTCCAATCTTTTGTATCAATCCGAATGCCAAATGTCATAGGAAAATTTGCATTAAAATCACAATCCCCCTCATTGTCAAATTCTATGCACATATCACACACAGCTTCCCCTTTTAGAAGAATCGCCTCTTCATCTATGTCTATATCATTATATGATACATCCGTAATGTCATCAACGTATGAGTTATGTCCGAGGTCTTCATAAAGACTATGCTCATTCATGTAATCAACCAGTAATTTTTCTATCCCCTCTATATTGATAGAAGGCTTGAGAGAACGAAAATCAGCAATAGCCAATTGGAATTTGATATTATGTTCTGTTGCAAATTTGTGCAGTTTGATAAAATTCTCTCTTGACAGAGCCTTATTTTTTATTTCAATAATCCTTTTGTCTTCACCTTTTTCGGCATACAAATCAGCAGTAAAACCATCTACAGAATAATTATCAAAGACTTGAAAACCCTCTTCCTTGAGTTCATCAGTGATTTGATCACGCACAATTTCATGCCAATACTTCTTGATATATTCTTCTTTTACTTCCATATTGTTTCAAGACCTATTTTATAAAATTTATCATTTATTTCTCCACACTCAATATATGTAACCGAAGGATGCTCCTTGTTATATTCGCTACCATAAAATTCATAGATATCCGCAGCAATATCTGAATCAAGATGAGTCATATCAAGCTTCGAAATATTAAAAGAATCACAAGGAATACCTTCTGAAAGGCAAAAATACACTTGGGAATCATCCTTAAACAGCTTTTTGGAGAAAGCATCTTGTATGTACTTAACGATATTATCTACATCTCGCTGCTTACGCCCCTTAAAAATATAAGCCACAAGTATATAACACCTTTTACTTCTGTCATAAGGAGCCTTCTGTCCCCCTAAGCTATATTTCTTGTCAAGAATACCATGTATGGAATTCTTGAAATCCTCTTTCTTCCCATTTCTTGCATTATTAAGAGAAATAGGTTCTTCTTTCAACAACAATTGATACATTTGAAATCAAAATTCGTCTATTATCGGCAATATCAATTTTACAATAGTTCGTTAATAATTCAATAATGTGCCAAACAGCTACACGCTGTAAGCATGAGAGATCTTTGAAAAATAAGTTATTGATTTACAGACGGTTAAATATTAATTTAACGCAGTATTGTTCTTATGCTTCCTCTTTATTTTAACCAAGAAAAACTCATTCACCTCCCCCAATGTACCCCAACCTTCGGTATTGACAAATTGGTTTAATTCTATATTTGCATAATTACGAGGCATAGATACAGGAACAGACAGATTCCCTTTAGGGTGCTGATATATACAATTTACCAATCCATGAATATGCTCACTATAAACATAAGCGTTATTTAATCCCACATAAGTAGATATATCCTGTAGGAAATGAATATACTCATGCGTGAAAATTGAAATCCACTTCTCGTCAAAAGGCGCTTTCAAATTCTCTGAAGAAAAAGGAAATGAAACTCCCATCCGAAAGAAAGATGGCATATAACTACCCAGTATTGTATTAAGTTTGTTCATAGCTAAATTCTAATAAGCCAACATCAATCTATTTCGTATAAATGAAACCAGGTTTTGTAGAGCTTCCTAATATCCACTCATATACAGCCTTCATTTGCTTGGCAACAGCTTTGATAGAATATTTATCCTTCATCAACAGCTTACCTCTCTCACCCATTGCATCCAATTCTTCTGCTGAAGTACACAGGGCAGATTTTACAGCATCAGTAATAGCTTCTTGGTTATATTTAACCCACCAACCACACTTGAAATCTACCAAGTCTTTCCATGGCGCACCTGTGGTAGCTATGCAAGGGATGCCTCTTACCAAACCTTCCACAATTACATTACCGAAGTTCTCAAACTCGCTAGGCATAGCAAGAACAGAAAGGGAAGACAGAGCATCTTCTTTCTCTTGTCCAGAGATAAAGCCGGTAAATCGGACATTGGAAAGATTCAATCGAGCAGCCTCCTTCTTCAAGAATGCCATATACTCTTCATCACCTCCACCAATAATCAGGAGTTCAGCATTTTCCTTGACCTTATCACCCAATTCACTCCAGGCATAAATCAAGCCTTCTACATTCTTACGGCGAGAGATACGTCCTAAATATCCAAGGCGAAAGACCTGATCCTTCTTAGCTTTAGGATATTCTTTGATTTCCACCGGATTAGGTACGATGGCAATAGGCGAAGTTACACCCAAATTACGGCAATGATTCATCTCATCTTCGCAAGTGACATGAACACAAGCAGCATGATTCAAATCATCAAGTAATCTCATCTTCAAGGACATATTCTTAAACCAAGACTTAGACTTGGCTATATCCTGAGGATAGAGCATACCTCTTGGTGTTATGACATAAGGCTTTCCTAGCTTTCGAGCCACATCTACCAAGGCGTATGTATTATAAAGCCACACTCCCTGTGCCTGATAGATATCAAAATCGCCGCAAGCCTTAATTTCCTTCTTATAAGAAGGTGAATAGCTAAAGATATGCTCAATTGGCTTCTTGGCAAAATGAATAGGAACGTCATTCCCTATCAATTTGCCATTCTTTTCCATTTCATACATCAACACATGAGTATCAACGCCAATGGCGTTTAATCCTCGCATTGTATTATATGTACTGAACGCTGGACCTCCAGCATTCACGTCAAGAGTTCCTGTATATAGTACTTTCATTATAATAGACTTTTTAAAATATTAAAATATTGACTGGTTATTGTTGGGACAGAGAATCTTTTAACGTTGTCTAATCCTTTATTGATATAACATTCACCATGATTGATGGCTTCGAGATAACCTTGGCGTATAGATTCTACATCATTAGGATTTACTAATACCGCAGAACCACCAGCAACATCTTTCATTGGCGAAAGATTACTTGTTACCACGACTCTACCCGTAGCCTGTCCTTCTATGATTGGCATACCAAAACCTTCATATAAAGATGGGAAGTTAACAATGTCACACTTACTATATTCTTCCAATAATTCTTCATCACTGATGTTTGCGCAAGAAGAATAATCTATATTATTTTCAAGGAGTATTTTCACATATTCTTCAGAAAGTTTACCCACTATACGCAAATGGCACTTTAAGCCTTTCAAAGCCAGAATTGTATTTTTTAAATTCTTATTTGCTTTCGTTCCTACATGCAAAATGACAGGACATATCTTATCCATCTGCTTTTCTTTATAGATAAAAGCAGGAGATACGGGATCATAAATCACTTCTGAGCTAAAATGATAATCGCTAAGTTCTTTCTGGGTTTGCTCTGATATAGAAACTATCTTATCGGCCTTACCCAATACCTTAATAAACATCAGTTCCTTTATCTTTCTCCTAACACCACTTACATGATTAAAGAAAGATTTTACGTCGTGCACAACAACAACTTTCTTTGCAGAAGAAATGAAAGGGAGCAAGTAATTCTCCGTACCAGTAATTAATACTACATCATAGCTTGCCTTTTTCAAATGCTTACGCAAGTATGAAATGTTAGTCCACAAACCTTTAAAACTATAATTAGCAATAGGCAATTCTAAAGAATCAACTTTGGCATATTTGCCCATTTCTAACTCGATAGGTCTGAAAACTTTTCCGACCGAGAATCCCATAGAGGGATTCCTATATATGAATAAAACTTTCATTAATTATTTTTCTTTTTAACTCCAAAACATAAATAATCGAGAATGGAGGATTGTTTGACGACCTTAGCGACAATCATACAAAAAGCAATAATGAAGACACTAACAATCGAGCAAACCATAGCTGTCAAAATAAGATTTTCGTTAAAACTTGCCTGACTTAAAAGATATTTACCCCAATCCTTCATTCTCGGCAAGAAGAACCAATGAAGTACATATATCTCCAAACTATATTTTCCAACCACGGATAACCACTTTGGCAATACTTCAGAATGAGTTGCGAAAAGATTTAGTAAAATAACAATTGCAAATATACCAGTCAAATTGACAAAATGGATGTTAGTTTTTATGGAAACAGCCATTGCCAGAATATAAAGCAAAATCGCAGCAGTCTGTACCCATTGCTTTTTCAAGCACCCATTACTCAACAGGCGATATTGTGCAAAATAATGTCCTGCCATGAAATATGGAAACATCTTTAGTGCTGAAAGCCAATAGGGTACTGGCAATTTAGCCTTCCATACCAAAGAGGCAATTCCCCATACTAAAATGAAAAATATCAGCTCCTTAGTTTTGCCCCCCCATCTTACGGCAAGACATCTTTGGAACAAACCAAACACCATGCAATAAAATAAGGCAGGTAAGAACCAATACCCTCCAAACTCACCAGTCAGCACTGCAGTAAAACTATGTTCTACTAAGATACTATAGAAACCTCCCACCACAATAAATGGTAATAGTATTCTAACAGCCTTCTTCTGCAAAAAAATCCAAATATATTTCCAAGTAGTCCTATCCATCCCCTTATAGGCAAATAAACCCGAGAGGAATATAAACAGAGGCATATGAAAACTACCATACATCCAATTGAATGGCATATTTTCTATACCCATACTTTTTTCTGCTATGTGCCCCCAAACTACAAGGATAATAGCTAACCCTTTAAGAGCATCTATATATGTAATACGATTTACCATAAAAAACATTAATATTCTACCTTGTCTAAGGTCTCACCTTTTTTATATATAGTTATAATTTTTCTCTCTTCTAAAAGCAAGACAATGAAAATTGTAAAAATCGAACCAAAGAACCATGCAAAGTATGCAGAAACTTTTCCTTCAACATTCCACAAATTATCAATCAACGTAAATAATATAAATATACTTATAAGATTTGATCTCAAATATATGCAATAGAACTGAGCATATTTACTATACAAAACAATAAAAAAGACATATAATAAACAACAATATATGCCACCAAATATACCAAATTCTCCATAAGAGAGCAACATAAAGGAATCTGCTATATCAACATTAGCCCCTGTCATTTTTTCCAAGGTTCCTTCCGAACCTTTACCCTTATTAGGATTTAGAATTTTCGGAATTGATATATCTATATCAGATAGCGTTAATTCTCCATTCTGAGGAGTGATATTTTGTTTAGCTAATAAATAAACAGCATTATATAAACCCAAAGAACGCTCTTGACTACTTTCTAATTGTTTTTCTGCATTTAGAGAATAATTAGATATTCCATAATCAACTATAGAACACAAAGACTCTACAGGATGCTTTGAATCAAATGATATTGGATTCCATCTTATCACATTATAAAAAGGAAAATATACTAACCATAAGAAAGCAGCAACGCATCCTAATATTGAAATTTTTTTTAACGTAAAAAAAGAACGGTGTACGCTATAAAGCGACAAAACTAATTGAAGTAATGCACTCAAGAATTCTCTACGAGGGAAAAATACAAGTATTGATAAATATATAACTAAACAAATTGTATTAAATCTATCCTTTACACCAGTTTTTAATCTATAAGAAAAATCAAGGAACAAAAGAAATCCAACTATTTTTATAATGCTTCCCAAAGCCATTGTTAACGAAGACTCTTCATAACTTACAGCAACTATTTCTTTTGAAGCCGCAATAATCGTAGCACGAGGCAAATAATAGGTCAACATAACAAATATGCTTAATCCTATTAAAACTTTTCCAATCATTTTAAACTCTAAATGAGTAAAATTTTGAAGATACAGAGAAGTATTAATTATTACATTTTTATTCTCTTTATATTGATGATAATAAATATCAACTAGAAGAATTAAATATATATAACAGAAATAAAAGATAAAAACATTAAAAACGCCGTCATCAGTGAAAGAAGCATGACTTCCTTCTTTTATTGGTGAAATACAAAAATGCAAAGTTGAAAATAGAATGATGAAATCAAACATATTTAATTCCTTCTTATTAACTATCCTAATAATAGGCAATAAAGAAGGTAATGCACACACCAAGCATGTAACTATTAAAAGACTCATATTTATAAACGCTTATAACTATTTACGTAGTCCTTTTCCAACTATAAATGGGCAGAATCTATTGGCAATCACAACAAATATGAAAGAAACTGACCACATAGCAAATTCTTCAAATAGTTTATACACTATATAAGAATCAAAAAGACACCTGTAATCTGACACAATATATAAAACCGGAAGATGTATCGCCATAATCATCATTGTGTTATTGCCGATCCACAACAATACTAGTTTTATTGTTTTTTGCAAACATTCCATCAAAATAGCCAACTGCAGAATTGCAAAGGATACTAATGGAGCCACTATAAAATCCACCCATTCAATATTGTTTTCAAACATATATAGATGATGTGGATAGATTATAATTCTTGCTATCGGCAGTATTAATAGCACTAATATCAATGGAATTTTATACAATCCTAATTTATCTGATACATCATAAATTCTCCGACAAGACATAATATTTCCTATGCCATAATATACTATAGCAGCAGGAATACTCTGAAGCGAATAAGGTAGGTGTAGGTCTGTTTTCGAAAAAACAATTCCTAATATCATAAAGCATATTAAATACCCCCCCCTTATCAGCAGACTGCAATTTGAAAACAAACAATAAATTACTTCAACAAAAAAAAGAACAGGAAGAAACCACAAAGCTCCAGGTAATGCATCACCCAATGAGGTCAATTCATAAGGATGATTAGCAAGTTTTATTATGATAACACTCATAAAAGTTAACCAGATAGCAGGCAAGAATAATTGCTTGAATCTTTTCTTCACAAGATCCTTTATTTTGTATTTACCATTAGTAAAACACATGCCACTTATAATAAAAAACAGTGGCATATGAAAACAGTATATATACTTACCTACAATTGAAGCTCCTGTTGCATGACCTAACACAACCAGTATGATAGCCAAACATTTTGCTATATCAATCCATTCAAATCTAGTTTTCATTTATTTTTCTTTATTATCATTTTCAATAATTGTTTTATTACTTCCTCATTCGAATATCCAGAAGATTCACATCTTTTATGACCAGCGAGAGCAATAGCATTTCGCTCATTCTCATGAGATAAATAATAACGGCATTTTTCTAATAATTCCTCATTGGATGAGAAGAATGCAGCCTCTTTATTTTCTTCAAACAGAGCTAAATGCTCATCGGTTCTTTCAGCCAATAGAAAACCGCCACAACCTGGAATTTCAAATGTTCGAGTAGTATGATAGTCACGGCTTTTCTTTCTCAAAAAGCCCAAATTGATTTTAAAACATTGGATTGCTTTACAAAAATCAACAGTATAAAGACCTTTTCCCTCTATTATAAGATTGGGAGAATAATCTTTCAATTGTTCCCATCCTCCACCCCAAACACGAACTGGGATTCCATTATTAGCCAAAAACTTTATACTTTCAGCCCTATCTTTTTCATAGGTTCCTATAAAACCAACATCTCCGCCTAATCTAACCTTATCTTCCTCCTCTAACTGATAAGGATGATGAAATTTGGGTTCATACGACATAAATGTGCAAATAGGATTCTTACAACCGTAAGCCTTAAGCTCTTCAACATTCGCCTTTCTATTTACGATATAATAATCATATAATGGAATTGTGTCCAATATTTGCTTGGTCTTATGATAAGGATTCATAAAGTCATCTATCATATAATGAACCAAAGTACAATGAGGTTGAACTTTCTTTATGATTTTTAATGTTTTAGGCAAAATATTAAAGCCTTTATCAATCCATATTATATCATATTGATGTTTTCTAATTTCTTCTACAATTCGTTTATTCACATCTTGTGTATCTGGTATATTGAATCGCAATCCGTAATATCCTAAATGGTATATAATTTTCCACCAGAAAGTCATTTTTGGAGTATTATCAAGCTCCAGAAAAAAACTCGCATGTTCCCTCAGACAATCACTTCTATGACAAGTTGTGTTATTACGTTCTTGAGGAAACGAGCCTATCGATAAAATTTTCATTTCCTAGCTATTTTATTAATAAATTCACTATATCTTTCACCATACGCCTTCCATGTCAACTTTTCAGCTGCATTGCCAGCATATTGTATTCCATTCAATTGTTTTTGTTTAATAATGGACAAATCTATTGCTTTCAACAATGCAGCAGGAGTAAAGTCTTCTATAATTGTTATAAACTCAGAATGCTCAACATTTTCTTTCAAATCCTCTGCCCCTGAATCCTTACTTCCAACCAATGGGAGATTACAGGCTATGGCTTGTGCCTGCACCATTGCCAATCCTTCTTCTCTGGATGGCAAGACAAAAACCTTAGCTTGATTATAATAATTGACCAGCTGTTTTTGGTCAACAGCATCAATATGGGTAAATCTTTCATCCCCCTGAGGAAATTCCATATCAACGATAGAACCAACATGAAGAAAACGATAGTTGGATTGCTTAATCGCATCTACTATCAAATCGCAACCTTTGCGATAGCTCCAACCACCAACCATTATTACATCATATTCCTTTTTTACCTTATCATCAGGATAGAACATAGACAAGTCAACGCCATAAGGATTTATAAATAGTTTTTCCTCGGGATAACCAAACTTCAACATGCTTCTCACTACATGCTGCGATGCAACAGCTACATAATCCGCCATATCATAGCATTCTATCTCACGAGGTATATGCCAGTAAGGAACAGTAACCTTTCCTTTATTACTTGGTATCAAATCCAAAATACGCTTCTGCTCCATAATATGTTTAGAACCACGCTCTATAATAACTACAGCTCCCTGTTTCTTTGCTTTTCGAGGAGCGGCAACAAAGCTTCCACTCATAGCAATGCAAACATCACATTTGCGCATAACAACAGATGTAAGCCAATCCTGAAACAGAATCATTAACTTGGCAGCCCATTGGCTCTTTGGGAATAGCTTTCTAGACAAAGCCAAGAATGGACTCATCGCCCAGAATAATGAAGCCGAACATTCTTTAGGCAATCCAAATTTCATTGCCCGCTTTGTTGGAACAAAAGAATAGAACTTTACATCATATCCATTACGGGCTAACTCACGTGCCAGATCGCAAACATGAAAGCGACCTGGAGATAATATATTAATCTTCATAAACTCAAATTTTTCTGTTTCGAAATATCATTTAAATAAAGAAATTATAATGGGATTACTGTCAATAGTCGTTTTGAACATTACAATTAATGTATAATATATGTACACAAGCTAATGGTACAATTTAAACTATTATTTTCCTATTTTATTCAATAATAATCTACTCTTGATATCCATTATATCAGTTTTAATATTAGCAAACAAGTCCGTAAATTTCATCCCCAACAGCCTACACGAATCGGGCAATACATAGAATGCCATAACCAATTCGAAAAATGTACAACCAATAGATGCACCTAATAATCCAAAAGGCTTAGATAAAACATAAGTCAAGCCAACTGATAAAAAAGCTGTTACAGTACTTGCTATAGCAAAATGGTATGGCTGATTAGTCATCCTATATGTTACAACAGATGTCCACCAAACAGCATTAAGAAGCACTCCTACCATAAAGACATTCCAAACACTAAGAGGCACAGTTAACACGCTTTTAGTCCACCATCCGTATAAATTAAGTCCAAATAACATCAAGAAGATACATCCTAAGAATCCGATAGCCATAGACATCAAGACCGCAATCCGAAAAAACTTATGAACAGTTTGAATGTGCCCCTGACCATATTCGTATTGCAAATCAGGAAATATACTTGCATTTATGATTGAGAATAACTGATTGACAGAACGGCATACGGTTCTAACAGTATTAAATATGGCAACAGCCTCAGGACCAAGAGCTATACGAACCACAAACGTAGTTCCTTGAAAATACACACTCTGCCAAATAGGCGTCATCAAGTAGCCCATTCCTTTCTTCGTAATATCTTTGATGTCGCTCTTCAAAATCCGTCCACGACAACCCTCCAAGTCAATTAATTTACACCCCCAAAAAGAATAACAAATAACATAAAAAATAGCTATTATTAATTGGGATAAAGCAAATCCAGCTACACCATAACCAAGCAGCAAAATCACCAAGCCAACCACAATATTAATCAAATAATTGCCAGAACCTAATAAACTTCCTAACGCTGCTTTTCTTGCTCCACGATAAAACCCTTCAACTAATTGAGTGTAAAAAGTCAACAAGCGAGCTACCATCATAAAAATAACAGCTTGCATTGCATCTTCGGCATTTATTTGAGACTTATCGAACAAATGCATTTTATTACAAACGATCATAGCGATAGCTGTCAAAACAAAGCCTAGTAAGACTGAGAAAGAGATAATCCAGAAGCCTGACTTTCGTAAGTCTGCCGCCTTTTGCTTATCACCAGCTGCATAAGCCAATACAAAACTATTGCTAACTGCTGATCCAAAGCCCAAATCAGAGAATGCTAAAACACTTGGAATAATCGTTAGCGTCAGCCATTCTCCATACATTGCAGCTCCCCAATGGGTCAAGAAAAAAGGGACTAACAGAAGCTGATCAGCTATTCTTACCAATTTCTGAACCACATTAGCAAGACCATTTGATATTATACCTTTTATTATACTCATAAAAATTACCGCATTCTTAATTGATCTAACTTAAATAATGTTTTAGGACCTTTTAAGCCAAAACATTTATAAAGGATATAAATGAGCTTAGATCGAATATCGTTGTGACAAGTATGTTCCATCTGCCCTTTATCTGGTCCCATTGCTTCCGTTAATGATTTCAAAGGAACAAATGTAGAGTTGACTTCAAATAAATATTTCAACCGTCTTGACTTATCTGAATTGAAAAATATCAAAGACGATCCATTACTAACATCAATCGGCAACTTTGCTCTTTCGTTGTTCCAGAAATCTCCAATAGTAAAATCACCCTCACGTTCTGCTCCTGGATAACGACATTTATAGCATGAGTCTCGATATCCCTTTCCCCAAAGAAAGTAAGTCATATAATAGTCCTTGTTGTAAAACCCAACATACACATTCTTTTTAGAAGATGTGTTATGTTGGGTTTTACAACAAGTTTCCGGCTTATACCGAAAACAGAATGTTGTAATACCCGTTTTCTCCCTACGACTCAATAAATCTTTCACATAATCACGAAAATATGCCTGACTCGGAACGCCATGACATATTAAATCCATTGTGATGAGATTATCATACTCTTTACGTAAATAGGATTTTAATCCTGCAATATGACACGGACATGCACACATAAGAGCTAAACGACCGGATTTTAAGACCTCTTTAACCTCTCTATATATCATACCCACCTCAGATTGGACGTATTTACTTCCATGTAACAGCTTCAGGTTCTCTTCATTATCAACAGATATAAACTTGACATGATAATCATCGTCCATACTACATCCAAAAACGACACCACCTTGCGCCAAAACATATCTTGCTACGGCACCGAAAGCTCCACCGCTGCTTGCTTTTTGAAGTCTTTGTTCATCCCTATCAATATAAACTGCAGCTTCGCTAAACAAAAACCGTTTGCCAGTATCTTTGTTAACAGGACAAACCTTTTGACATAATCCACAATTTACACACTTATACTTATCTATTACAGGATATAAAAAACCTCGCCAATCAGATTTCATACTAATTGCTTCATGAGTGCAAGCATTAGCACAAGCTTCACATCCCGAGCAATAGTCGTTTCCTTTTACACAAATATTCTTCATACTATACAAACTGATTCAAATAATTCGTACTCTGCTTTAATCGTTGTTCGAAAACAGCATTGACATGTTCGTAATCTATCGGCTTTTCCAATTCCTCATTCCAGTCTTCCATCCATGCAATGCTGCGACTAATCCCATAGGTAACTAGTTGTTCGTTGAACCTTTGGTTTGTATCACCAGATTTTGATGGAACCTTGCGTTGAAAAACGAATAAGTTTTTGTTGAACAATATTGAGAATATCGTGCAATGGAATGAACTCGTAAAAACAGCAGCAGCATTAGCAATCAATCCAAGAAACTCGCAAGGTCCTGCAGCAGTATAGATTTCGGCATCTTTAAATGCATAGTCATTAGCAAACATTGCCATCATAACAATCTTTAAGTTATGTTTTTTCGCATAATCAACGACTTGCTTACGCTGCTTCTCATTGTTTGGCATAAAGTAACAAAGAAGATAAGTACCAGATTTAAACTGTTCTGGCAGATGAGCCATCTGCAAATACTCATCTTTTGATATCAACATACTTGGATCAAGAACATGCTCCACATTCTGTTCCAACTCCTTATTCAGTATATCTGCAAGTTTTTTTTCTCGTGTAGAAATATAATTGTATGACTTAAGGTATTTCTTGAACATCTTACGCTGATAAGGCAGAACCTGCCCTGTTCCCATACTTGGAGCATACGATGCCTTTATTTTTCCCTCCGAAACATAATCCAAAAGATAGCGTCGATTAAGCATACTAGCATTCCATACTTGATCACTTCCTACTATAAATGCATCAAAATCATCATTCAACTTTTGGAAATCGTCCTCAGAATTTACCTTTTTCGTATACAGCATTTTACCATACATTTCTGCAAAACGTCTATCACGTACTTCAATGTCTTGTTTGAACAAAGCTGTATTTGTTTCAAATGCTTTTTTAGTGTCTCTTTGCTGAATCTTTCTTTTAACTAAACCTGGCAATTGACTTACATAATAATACCATCCACGCGGCAAATAATCCTCAGGATGATTACTATGATGGTATTCAATCACCTCTACATGGTGACCTCTATCACTCAGATACTTGTACAATCCAAATACCTGAAAAAATGTTCCTGCATTCGGACCTGAATGCCATGTTGTTATTGCAATTCTCATTAATATATTTATTTATTTAATTCTCTAGTTTTCTTGTATGTATAATAATCACCACCAAGCAATGATTCTACTACAAGATTCTTATGAACACATTTTCGTTTTTTAAATTCCTTAGCCGGATTTCCACCAACTACAGACATAGATTCTACATCTTTAACCACAACACTTCCACTTGATATCACCCCCCCATATTGGATTTTTCGACAAGATGGAAGTATCATCACTCGTGTTGGAATCCACACATAATCCTCTATAGTAAGTCCATAATGCTTATGTTCCCACTCCTCAGAATCTATGTTATGAGAGGTTGTGATAATCTCGGTTTCAGAACCTATAATCACATGATTACCAATTGTGACTGGATTACGCAAATCAATCTTGTCTGTTTGAATACTTACGTGGTCTCCAATTTTCAAGTTGGAGTTTGCAGCCTTTGCAAGAGACAATGGCATGACAACATTTTCACCTATCGTTGCTCCTTTCTTTCGTGCAATTCTTACAGCCTTATCATACTTAAAGTGCTGCTTCCATCTTGCCATTAAGCCTAAGATATAACGGAATGTACTCCTTCCCTTTATATCTTTTTCGTAATTTGTCATATACAATTATTAATTTTATTATTCAATAAAGTCAAGCTTAGTTTTTCCTAAACAAATCAAAGACGATACTTAACTTCTAAATTTCTTAATCCTCCGTTCCTCCTTCAAAGAGCAGACAAGCAGCTGGCCGTGATTCTCGGCAACTATATAGCCATCCAAGCCTTGAACTACTACCTTGCTTTCATCGGCTGCATGAACCACGCAGTTCTTGCATTCATACAATCGGATGTCCTTACCTACCTTAGCATTGCCATCCTCATCTTGTGGGAGCAAGGTACGGAGGCTGCCCCAGCTACCTAAGTCACTCCATCCAAACTCGGCTGGCAGAGTAAAGATATCCTTCGACTTCTCCATCACTGCATAGTCGATGCTTATCTTCTCGCAGGTTGGGAAGAGCTTGCCGACTACCTCTTTCTACTGTTCTGTATAGAAAGAAGGTGCCATCTCATCCATGATGCTGGCAAGGTTTGGCTGGAAGGTTCTGATTGCCTTGCTGATGGTATCAATGTTCCATACAAAGATGCCGGCATTTCTCGCTTGTCACGACCCACATGTTCTCAACAGGACAGATTGGCTTCAATCTATCTACTGTTAATTGTATGAGGGAACGTCCGACTCCCATCACATCAATGAATTGCTTTGGGTAATCGGGGGTTGACATTGACCAAAAGCGGCTGCCTATGCCACCGGCCATGATTATGACTTGTGTATCCATCATAAATCTCTCCTAAAATTAAAGTTCTTATTATAGTTATATTCCTTTTCTAAAAAGGCTTTTTTGTAAAATCAGATATACCTATTTTAATAATAAAGGCTTTTTTGAATCTTTATTATCCTTTTCCAAAAGGAGATTCTAAAATCATCCCGTCCTTCTTTACCATTAAAAAAGGCTTTTTTCGAAAACCTACCCGTCCTTCCTTACCGTTAAGGAAGGCTCCACCTCTCATCTCGGTCTTCTCCCCTCAGGGAAGAAGAGGGAAACCGCCCTACTCGGTGCTCGGAACCGCTACGCTCTAAGGTTGGCGAACCATCAAAGGTCTGCGCCAGGTTCTGCGGGATGGGACCGCCGGGAGCATAAGCACTGACAGAAAAACGACATTCCAATTACAAAAATACGATATCTTATCATTGGAGTATTATTATTTTTCTTACTTTCCTATCACAATTTATCTAAAAAATCATCATAATTCAAGTGCTGATCTAAAACTTTACTCAAACGTATCAACCCAAGATAAAAACCTTGAGCCGTAGGTAAGAAGCAAGCCATATCATTATTACGAATAGAATCAAACACATCAGACCATAATGGATCAACTTCTTTAATAATTGTAAGCATACTATTCCATGATTTATCCTCTAAAAGATAATCATATCGCTCTAGAATATCTTTCTCTATAAAATCCGCATTAGGAATATAAGAAATTCTATGAACAAAATCCGTATGTTGTAAATACAAATAGTCAAGAGAAGACATTTTTAACATACCGGTTCTAAGGGCATCTATACCTTTAAAGCATTCTTTTAAATCTTTAGTATCTTTACATTCTGCTTTCAATCCTCTAAAAGCCAAAAATGCCAACATATCAACCTGAGGTAGAGTCAAATTGGGAATTCCTTTACGAATCTTATCTAACAATATAGCTTTTGTTGAGACATCATCTACTTGTAATCGTTCCAGCAAAGAGTCTATTAACAGTGTTTTATGTTCTTCAGAGCATCGTTGAGAATACCCCATCAAGGATTCGCTTAAAGCAAACTGTATAGCAGGATTGGCAAACTTTTCCAAAGTTTCAACTTTGCCTTCCATCTTGACTATTCGTTGAAATAACTCATTGGAAAAAGATGCAACTTGTGCTTTTAATGCCTCATGAGCATCTTCTCTCAACTGCTGAAGCTTATCATTAACTAATTTCAGACACAAATCAGTCATTTTTCCTTCATCCATGGTAACGTAATCCCCATTAATCTGGTTTATTGTTGAATTACAAATACCGACGGCTTTCTGATTATTTGGAGTTTTTTCCATTCTCTGTATAATTTCCATTAACCTGCGTTATGTGACTACCTATATTAAAAGAACTTGACTGATGGTTTCCTGTGTTCTTATTTCTCTTTTTGAACAAACAGAGCACAAAGGATAATACTGTCACACCAATACCACTAAACACCCATTCTTTATTATCACATAACCACTCTAATATTTTATTAAGCTGTTCCGAAGTCATAAGCAACAAATTAGTCTCTTCTGAAGATATCTCGTGTATAAACCTTATCCTTTACATCATCCAAACAAGCATCATAGCGATTGGCGATGATGGCATGGCTCTGGGTCTTGAATGCTTCGAGGTTGTTTTCTACTCTACTACCAAAGAAGGTGCTACCCTCTTCCAAGGTTGGCTCATAGATGACTACCTCTGCCCCCTTTGCCTTGATACGCTTCATAATACCCTGGATGGCAGACTGGCGGAAGTTATCACTGTTTGACTTCATGGTCAGGCGATAAACACCAATCACGCAGTTATGTTCCTTGCTTGCATCATAGCTGTTATCATCAGCATAGCTATAGTAGCCAGCCTTCTGAAGAACTGCATCTGCAATATAGTCCTTACGAGTACGGTTGCTCTCTACGATTGCCTCAATCAAGTTCTCTGGAACATCGGCATAATTTGCCAGGAGCTGCTTGGTATCCTTTGGCAAGCAATAACCACCATAGCCGAAGCTTGGGTTGTTGTAATGGGTGCCGATTCGTGGGTCAAGCCCTACACCATCGATGATTGCCTTGGTATCGAGTCCCTTTACCTCTGCGTATGTATCCAACTCATTGAAGTAGCTTACTCGGAGTGCCAGATAGGTATTGGCGAAGAGCTTGACAGCCTCTGCTTCCTTCATGCCCATGAAGAGGGTATCGATGTTCTCCTTGATGGCACCTTCCTGGAGCAGAGCGGCGAAGGTCTTGGCAGCTTCCTTCAACATCTCGACATTGGTTACTGACTTGATAGCCTCGTTCTCCTCTGCGAACTCAGGGCGCTCGATAATCTTTGGATAGCCTACAATGATGCGGCTTGGGTAAAGGTTATCATAGAGTGCCTTGCTCTCACGAAGGAACTCTGGAGAGAAGAGAAGGTTGAACTTCTTCACGCCCTTCTTGGCATACTTCAAGTAGAGGTTGCGGGTGTAACCTACAGGGATGGTGCTCTTGATGACCATCACTGCATCTGGGTTTACCTCCAGAACCAGGTCGATGACTTCTTCTACATGGGTTGTATCGAAGTAGTTCTTCACTGGGTCGTAGTTGGTTGGTGCTGCAATCACTACGAAGTCTGCATCCTTATAGGCTGACTTGCCGTCAAGGGTTGCCACGAGGTTCAATGGCTTTTCAGCCAAATACTTTTCGATGTAATCGTCCTGGATTGGAGAAATCTTATTGTTGAGTTTCTCCACCTTCTCTGGGATTACATCTACTGCTGTTACATGATGGTGCTGAGATAACAGGGTTGCTATACTCAGACCTACGTAGCCGGT